>Ga0256406_1000981_pt1 | contig 47941 bp, 42 predicted proteins | sample RumenRJG_03DNA_FD_185986 | JGI IMG/M metagenome (GOLD analysis project Ga0256406, IMG submission 185986) | Bovine rumen microbial communities from Lethbridge, Alberta, Canada - RJG_03 | ecosystem: Host-associated > Mammals > Digestive system > Stomach > Rumen | place: Canada: Alberta | collected... | reverse complement strand
CTACGCTGGAGCTGGCGACCCCGGTTATATGCTACCAAGCATTCCTTCTGGGTTCAGGCAAGGATGGCGTCCGGTATAAATTTTTGTGGGATCGTGGGTCAAATCCCATAAGAAAAGTGATTGACCCGATTTTTTTCAAGTTCCAGCTGCATTTTGTCGCGCAGGGAGCTGTCGAGTGCCGAAAACGGCTCATCCAGAAGGATCATTTCGGGCGCGCCTGCAAGAATCCTCGCAAGCGCCGTCCGCTGCTGCTGTCCCCCGGAAAGACTGACCGGATAACTGTTTTCCAGGCCTTCAAGCTCAAACCGGCGGATGAGATCCTGTACCAGCGCTTCTTTTCCGGAGCGGGCAGCTTTGCCGGCGATGGTGATGTTTTGCCGCACCGTCATGTTCGGGAACAGCGCGTAGTTCTGAAACAGGTAGCCTGTGCCGCGCTCCTGCGTGCGCACGTTGATTTTTCTGCTGCTGTCAAAGAGTGTCCGCCCGTCCGCGATGATTTTACCGCGGTCCGGCGTTTCGATGCCCGCGATCATTTTGAGCGTCATGCTTTTACCTGCGCCGGAGGCGCCGAGAATCGCGATTCTGCGGGCGCTGCTGCTCCATTTGATTTGCAGGTTCAGGCGTTGAAGTTGCTTCTGGATGTCAATGGTGATAGGCATGGTTTCTGCGCCCCGCAAAAATCAGATTCATCAGCACAATGATCGCGAAAGCAATCGCCGACACAATCACGACCCAGACGCCCGCTGTCAGAAAGTCTCCGTCCTGCACGACCATCGCGATCTTCTGCGATACCGTCGCGGTCTGCCCCGGAATATTGCCGGCGAGCATCGACGTCGCACCGTACTCGCCCATCGCGCGCGCGAATGTCAGAACCCCGCCGGACAGAAGTCCCGGCGCCGCGTTCGGCAGCACGATTTTGCGAAAGATCCGCGCCTCCGACAGGCCGAGCGTTCTTGCGGCGAAGATCATGTTTTCGTCAATCTGTTCGAACGCCGCGCGGGCACTCCGGTACATGAGCGGAAAAGCGATCACGACCGCCGCCACCACGCACCCGAGCCACGACTGTACTACACTGATCCCGAACGCATTCCGCAAAAACATTCCCACCGGCCGCCGCCTGCTGAAAATCAGCAGCAAAATAAGGCCGGAAGCCGTCGGCGGCAGCACCATCGGCATTGTCAGAATGCCGTCCAGCACCGCTCTGCCGCGGCTCCCCGCCCACATGGCACGCCGCGCCGCAAAAATCCCCAGAAAGAAGGAGAGGAGTGTGGCGGCGAGACCTGTTTTGACGGAAATCCAGAGGGGACTCCAGTCAAGTTCCTGAATGATTGTCCATATCAAACCCATACTCCGTAAAAACATCCCCCGCCTCATCCGAACAAAGATATTGGAGGAAGTCTTTTGCCGCGAACTGCTTTGCCTGCGCGGAATCCGCGCTGCCCGAAACCAGCGCTGCCGGATACACGATGTCCCCGGTCAGAGAATCCGGCACCTGCTCCAGAATCTGCAGCTCGTCCTCGTATCCGTGCGTGTCGGACAGATAAGTCGTACCGGTTTCGCACGAGCCTTCAAGGACCGCGATCAGCACTTTGCTGACGTTGGACTGCTCGCTGATCGTGACGCCGCCGAGGGCTTCACTGACTTCGCGTGTCGTGAACGAGCCGGGGTCCCGTCCGCTCTCCAGAATTCCCAGATTCTGCAGCGCCGCCCTAGTGTAGCGCCCTGCGGGAACCGAACCGTCCGCCATAGCGATGCTGCCGGCTTTGGAAAGCGTGCGGAGGCCACGGACTTTTGTTCCGCTGTCTCTCCGCGCAATGACGACAAGATGATTGCGCAGAACATTCACACGCGTTTCGTCTTCGAGGAGGCCCTCCTGTTCAAGCGCGTCCATTTGCTTCTGCCCCGCGGAGAAAAATAAATCGCAGTCATACCCTTCCTCGATCTGTGTCTGCAGCTTTCCGGAACTGTCCGCGTTGAACGTGATCTTCACATCCGGGTGGCTTTCTATATAGCGCTGCGAGATTTCCAGCATGGCAGGGCTCAGACTGGCCGCGATAAAAACCTGCAATTCCACGGGCTGCTTCTTTGAAGCCGCGGCGTCAGTACCGGCAGATCCGACCGCGCCGTCAGATCCGGCCGCATCGTCCGCCACATTCGCGCTGCGCATCTGTGGCGCGCTGCCAGCCGTGCCCGCAGCGTTTGGCTTTCCTGCGGTTGGCTGGCCGCACGCGGTAAGAACGGCCGCCGCTGCCGCAATCGCAGTGAGCCGGAGCAGGCTGCCGCGCGGCGCAGGCGTGCCTTCATCCTGCGGCTTCCTCGTCCGGCCGCCAATTCCACGCGCGCTGCGCTCCCGCAAGCGGGAGCTAAACCCGCGCCGCCTCACTTTCCGAATCCGCAGTTCGGAAACGTGCAGACATCGCAGCCCTCGCCAAGACACAGGCCGCCCTCGCCCATCTTCCCGAACTCTTCTCTGCTGACCGGATCGTCCGCCATAAACCGCGGCAGCACGATATCAAAGATCGTCCTTCGCGCATACATGACACACCCGGGCAGCCCGACAACCGGGATATGCCGGTTTCCCTGATAATACGCGAGCATAAACATTGCGCCCGGCAGAACCGGTGCGCCGTATGTAATGACATTTTCGCTGCCCGCCGACTCGCGGATCGCCTGCGGCGTCCGGTCGTCCGGGTCTACACTCATGCCGCCGGTGCACAGAATCATATCCGCACCTGCTTCGAGGAGCCTCCGGATTCCCAGAATTTCCTCTGCAGGGTCATCGCCGGTCATGTACTGTCCTACAATTTCGCAGTCAAACGCCGCAAGCTTGTGCAAAACAACCGGCGTAAACGTATCCTCAATCCTGTGATACAGAATCTCGTTTCCCGTTGTGATGATGCCGACTTTCTTATGCACGAACGGCAGGAGCGTCAGAATCTTTCCGCCCGGCACCGCCCTCTTCGCGGCTTCCATCTTTTCCTTCTCGATGACGAGCGGAATGACCCGCATTCCCGCGAGCCGGTCCCCGGCTCTGACAACCGTATTGCCGTGGCGTGTCGCGATCATCATCTGCCCCCGTGAATTGATCCGCTGGAGCTTTCCGGAATCCACTTTCAGCAGGCCGTCGATGTCGGCGACGAGTTCTGTTTTGCCCTCTTTGATTTCGGTCGGATGCATGAACTCGTTCCGGCACAGCCCGCACAGGACCATGGCGGCGTCGTTTTCGTGCATCATATTTTCGTTGTTTTCCCAGATGTAGACGTGGTCTTTACCGACGGCGAGGAGCACTTCGATATCTTCCTCCCGGATCACGTGTCCTTTGCGGAAAACAGGCCCCTTCTCACCATCCTTCACAATCCTTGTAATGTCGTGGCAGAGAATCTGCCCGACGGCATCTTCTGTTCGCATCAGTTTCATAGCGATTCCCTCCTTGACATGCGGGCGGCGCGTACTGCTCCTGTGTCATTTCATCGAAATCAGCCATGTTTTGCCTCCCGGCTGAAGTACTTCTTACTTAATTCTACCACCTTCGGAGAAAGAAGAAGCACCGCGAAAAGGTTCGGTATCGCCATCAAAGCATTCATGCTGTCCGCCATCTGCCACACGAGGTCCAGCCTGACGCTCGCGCCAATCACAACAAAAACAACATACAGCGCCTGATACACGCGCAGCCCCCGCTCGCCGAACAGGAACTCCATGCAGCGCCCTCCGTACAGGCTCCACGACAGGAGCGTTGAATACGCGAACATCGCGATGCAGGCGGCGATGAGAAGCGAAGCCGCTCTCGGCCCGAACGCTGTGCTGAACGCACGGATCGTAAGGTCTGTGCCGGCTGCTTTTCCGTAAAACGCTTCCGCCTCCCCGGACGTCAAAATCGCAAGCGCCGTCAGCGTACAAATGATAATTGTGTCCGCGAAAACCTCAAACACCCCGTACATTCCCTGCTGGACCGGGTCTTCCACATCCGCCGCCGCGTGCGCAATCGGCGCGGTACCAAGACCCGCTTCGTTGGAGAAGATGCCGCGTCCGAAGCCTGCTTTCATGGCCTCACGGATCGCAACGCCCGCGAGGCCGCCGCTGACAGCCTGCGGCCGGAAAGCACCCTCGACAATCATGCGCAGAACTCCCGGCACCCGATTCCCATGCATAATAATTACGATCAGTGATCCGACGATATAAACCAATGCCATGACCGGCACCAGTTTTTCCGTAACACTTCCGATTCTCTGCAGCCCGCCGAACAAAACAAGAATCGTCAGGAACGCTCCGCAGACACCGACAACAAGATAGATGAACTCCAGCGTTTCCCGGCTGGTGGAAGGGTTAAACGATGTGACGACAGAGCCGATCGAGGTCGCGATTGTGTTGATCTGGGTCATGCAGCCGGTGCCCAGCGCCGCGATCATACCAAAGACGCAAAACAACGCCGCCATCCACTGCCACTTCTCCCCAAGTCCGTTTCTGATATAGTACATCGGGCCGCCGACGAAGTCGCCTTTGGTGTTTTTGCGGCGGTAAAAAACGGCCAGAATAATTTCCGCGTACTTTGTGCACATGCCAAAGAGCGCCGCAATCCACATCCAAAAGATTGCTCCGGGCCCGCCGAGCGCAATCGCGCCGGCGACGCCGGCGATGTTGCCGGTGCCGACAGTTCCGGCAAGCGCTGTCGTCAGCGCCTGAATCGGCGTAAGCGCGCCGTCCCGGCTTTTCGTATGGCGGAACAGTCTGCCGACTGTCTGCCGCATGATAAAGCCGAACCTGCGGAACTGCAGAAATCCGAGTCTGACAGAAAGATAAATACCGGTGCCGATCAGGAGGATCAGCATCGGTATTCCCCAGACAATGTTGTTGAGACCTTTGGAAAAACCGGTAATGAATTGCATAGACGCCCCTTGTGCCTGTTGTTGGTGTGTTTAACGCCGAGGCCGGCGCGGCGTTACTATCGCGCGGCGCAGCGTTTGCATTAATAATGTACACTATCCGGCGTGATTTGTGCAAATTTGTGCGGGCGCGTCGGCCACAAAATGGGGCGTACCCCCTGCCTGCCACAGAGAATCGTTGTTACCCGACCACTGTCACAGCTTTCTCCCGCAATTTCCTGCATATCAGAAATTTTCCTGATTTTGCAAGAAACCCTTCTTACAAATCTTGCTAAATCCGAAATTTGCAAGAAGATATCTCGCGGACGCCTGCATTTCTTCTTGCAAATCTTGTATTGAACAGGTTTTGCAAGAAGCATTTCTTGCAAAACCTGCCCGGCGGGGAACACAGCTTCCGTGCCAGCGCGGCGATTCCTCCCGCCGATCTATGCAATATCGGCGCGACTTGCTCTCCTGCATAGATTTTTCAAGACATTTCAACAGCGCGGGCTCGTATTGCATAGATTTTTCGCTTTTCCAGGCAATACGGCCCGCGCCACTCATTTCGTCTTGAATTTTCTATGCAATTTTCGTCTTCGCGCGCGTATTGTATGAATGCAAGTCGCGGTGAAGAATTCCGGCACGCCAGTGCCGTCGCCGCGCGGCGCAGATTGACAAATTGGTTTAAGTGGCATATCTTTAAGCCAGAAGTACTAACGGAGATCAGAAGTATATGATAGCAGAATGGCATGACAAAGAAGCTAAAAAAATCTGGGAGATGAAATTCTCAACAAAGCTGCCCACCGGTATCCAGAAGACAGCAAGAAGAAAGCTTGTCATGATCCACTCAGCTGCAAGCATCAATGATCTGAGAATACCGCCGTCCAACCATCTTGAACAATTAAAAGGTGATCGGGAAGGCCAGTATAGTATCAGAATTAATGAACAATATCGAATCTGTTTTTATTGGAATAACGGAAATGTAATTATCGATGAAATCGGTGATTATCATTAAGGAGGTGACCTGAATGATGGATTTGAAGCCTACATCGCCTGGAGAAATCTTGCAGGAAGAGTTTCTGGAGCCCATGAATATAACCGCATATAGGCTTGCCAAGGAAGTACATATTCCGCAGTCAAGGGTCAGCGATATCATAAGCGGTAAAAGAGGAATTACAGCCGATACTGCTATGAGATTTGCAATGTTCTTTGGAACCACACCGCAATTTTGGTTAAATATTCAAAATCAGTTTGATCTTGATACACTGAAGGTATCTGGCCAGATTGCTGATCTGTCAGATATCAAACCTTACAATCAGATGCAAGGCTGACGGCGGCAGAAATACTGAGCCAAAGTGCTGCGAGAGCCACCACGTGCCGATGTGCTTTGGCCTGCCAGCTCCCGCGAAGCGCAGCTGGAACCGTCTCCTGCCGGGCACGCGCGCGGCAATTCCTCCCGCAAATCTATGCAATACGGCCCGCGCCGCTCATTTCGTCTTGAATTTTATATGCAATTTTCGTATTGTCGCGCGTATTGCATGAATGCAAGCCGCGGCGAAGAATTCCGGCTTGCCAGTGCCGTCACCGCACGTCTCGCCCGACTCTTCTGCCCTACACCGCCACAGCCTTCTCCCGCACCGTCGACATATAAGTCATCAGCAGCATGAACATAAACAGGATAAATCCGAGCACATCATACCCCGTAAAAGTCTGATGAAAAACAGCCGCGCCGATAAGCGCCGCACTGGCCGGCTCCGCAAAACCAAACAAAATCCCCTTCTGCGGTCCGATATAAGAAATTCCTTTCATATAAGCCGGAAAGGCAATCACATTCCCGATCAGCACAACCGCGGCTATACTGAGAATAACGGGCGCATTCCAGTGAATCTGATACGTCCAGATGTGAAAGACGAATGTAAACAAAATTCCGCCCATCACAAATGCCCAGCCTTGCAGCATCAGTACAGAATGCTTTTGCAGGATATGTACCGGCTCCGTGTTGTAAACCGCTACAAAAAGAGCTGCCAGCAGTCCCGTCACAACAGCCGCAGGCGCCACGTTCATGCCTCTTAAATTTCCATGTGTGGTTATCAGAAAAACTCCGGCAAGCGCCAGCACCACGGAGAAGATTTCTGTCACAGTCGGTTTTTTCTTTCTGCGGCAGGATGTGATCAGGAGAATAAAAACCGGTGACTGGCTCTGCAAAATTGTGCATAGACTGGCGCTGGAAAATTCAATGGTCTGATAGTAGAAGAACTGATTCAGGCTGACTGCCAGCCCGTATAGGAACAGTTCCCGCCGGTCGTCCCGGTCCTTCCAGGGGGCGAGGGCGGATGCAGGGCCATGTGTTTTTGCGCTGTAAGCGAGCAGAACAACGCCCGCCAGCCCAAGCCGCACCGGAACCAGCCAGCGGGCATTGATTCCCTGATACATAAAAAGATACTGACCCAGAGAACCGGAAACTCCCCAGCAGACACCGCCCATCAGTGCCAGGAAAATTCCCTTCATCTGCCTGTTCATGTGTTCAAAAATCCTTTCTGTCACTGTGCCGCCGCTATTTTTCCACAATCTCAAACAGTCTTGCCATATAGTCTCCGCGCAGCACGCGAAGACGTTCATTCTTAACACCCGAGTAAGTATCCGACAGCACCAGACCGATCTGCATCAGTTCGGCTCCGGAAGCGCGCATCACTTCGGTGCCAAAGTCAGCTTCCGCATGGGCACCGGCGCTGCTCTGCAGTGCCGCGCCATCAGACTCCGTCTGCACCGTCGCAGACTCACTCATCCCGGGCTTGCCCATATACAGCTCTTTAACTTCGTAAATTCTTTCCGGATCGAGCCCCTGCAGCCGGAGCCTCCGATACGGTGCCTCCGGCTCCTGCAGAAAGCGGAAATACGCCGCAATGCCATGCTCTTTTCCTTGTGAAAGGATCATCCATGCTGCTTCGTTTTGTTTTTGCGAGAATGGAGAAAGGAGCCTGAAGTAATCTCCGAACATGATGAGACCACGATAGTGCTTCACCATCACAACCTGACGCGCCATTTCATCCAGTGCCTCCCGGGGCAGCTTTGTTATATCCAGTTCATAACCAAAAGCCCCGAACATGGCTGTAATGCCGCGCGTTCGCAGCGATTCCATACGACCCAGCTGTTCATTTGGTACGTCGGACACATGCGCACCTATACACGATACCGGATAAACGATACTCGTTCCATACTGAATCCGGACGCGCTCCACCGCATCCGTGTCATCCGATGTCCATGCCTGCGGCGCATAATACAGCATGCCCGGGTCGAAACGTGCGCCGCCGCTCGCGCACGACTCAAATAAAATTTCCGGATAGCGCCTGCGCAGCAGCTCATACAGGCGATAGACACCAAGAATATAGCGGTGTTTTGTCTCTGGCTGACGCCATGCCGCACTCCCTGAAGAATATACCTCGCTCAAGGATCGATTCATGTCCCACTTGATATAGGAAATTTCCGCATCATCCAGAAGACGCCGGAGCGTTTCAAACAGATAGTCCACAACCTCTTTTCTGGAGAAGTCCAGTACCAATTGATTTCTCGCAAAACAAAGCTGCTGACGCCCGTCTCCCAGCACCCAGTCCGGATGCGCGCGGTACAGGTCACTGTCGATATTGATCATCTCCGGTTCAATCCAGAGGCCGAACCGCATCCCCATCGCCGTGATTTTACGGGAGAGACCGCTGATGCCGTCCGGTATTTTTTCGCGATTTACAACCCAGTCGCCCAGCGAGGAAGTCGTCGAATTTCTCTTGCCGAACCAGCCGTCATCGAGTACGAAAAGCTCGATACCGAGATTTGCGGCTTGTTTTGCCATGGAAAGGATCTGCTCTTCATTAAAGTGAAAATACGTCGCCTCCCAGTTATTCAGCAGTACCGGCCGCTCTCTGTCGCGCCAGTAGCCCCGCGCCAGCCGCTTTCTGTAAAGCGAATGAAACGTCCGGCTCATACCGCCAAGCCCCTCATCGGAATACACAAGGACAGCTTCCGGCGTGTCGAAAAATTCACCGGGCCGCAGCGTCCATGAAAATTCCTCCGGATGAATGCCGATCATCAGCCGCGTTACGTTAAAATTGTCTACATCCGCCGCCGCGAGAAAATCCCCGCTGTAAATCAGGCTGAGACCAATTGCTTCCCCGCTCTCTTCATTTGTTTCCGGTCGTACCAGCCCGATAAAAGGATTGAACTGATGGCTGCTGCACCCCCGGAGACTGTACACAGACTGAAAGCCGTACCCGAGCGGCTGCAGCTGCGGTGCTCTCTCCCTTGCCCAGGCGCCGCACAGACTGAGCATCCGGTAATCTTTGTCCGGATAATCAACAGATAAGCTCATTGCCCGACGGATTGTAATGGTTTCCCTGCCACCGGTAAAACGCACATGACGCGCAATAGCCGGATAATCCCGAAACACCGTGTAATACAGCGTCATCAGTGTCCCGGTCTGTTCATCCCGAAGATCTATTTCAAGAGTCTGCGCTTCGTTCCTGTTTTCTACATAGATAGCCGGCAATCCCGGTATGCCGTCTTTTCCGTCATATATCCGGTGCGTGCAATACCGGAAATCGAAGACTCTGCTGCCATCCTCACGCTCCAGATCGAAAGCCGGCTGGCGATAGTCCCCTCTGTTCGCAGGCGGATATTCCTGCCGGACATGCTCGAGTGAAAAATCCGGGTTGTCATAAAAAGGACTTGCCTGCATATCCCGGTGCCCCCGCTCCGAAAGGTAACGAAGGTCAGCCGTTGTTGGAAGAATGCGGCCATGATATAATTGCTCCAGCTGGTGATTTTCCATGATGCGGAAAATGTAACTGATTCCGCCGCCGGTAAGGTGAAACTGTTTTGCTTCCTGTGAATATATAATTGCCATTTTCATTCCCCCCTCTGGCTTATCAGAATCCGGCATATGACACACGAAACTTCAGATAATACAAACATTGTCCCGGGCGGAATAGATGTATCTCCGCTCTCCGACCTTTACATTCATTTCTGCCGCCAGGTACTGACAAGATCTCTGCGGACCGCAGCCTTGTTTCCTCCGGATTCCCACACTTTTTTCCTTCTGTGCACAAATGACGGAAAAGTCCGTCTCGGACGGCAGCAGTATAATATCGAACCAGATACCATTCTCTATGCGCCTGCGCGTTCCGCCGGCAGCGTCATATTCCGCTGTCCCGCAGATACTTATGTCACGGTTCTGAGTTTCTCCGGAACCATGGCCGAGGAGTACCTTGCCCGCGCAGGCTTCCATATGTCGTCGGCTGCACACTTAAAAGACTCTTTGGGTGAAGTCCGGGATCTGATTACCCGTCTTACGGATATCCGCTACGTTACAGAGGCGAACGAACTTATGCGTACGGCTCTGCTGTATCAGCTTTTCTCTGTTTTGACGGCATGCAATATGCAACGCAGCCAGGAAGGCTCCCGCGCTGGTGAGACTAACGATGTTGATTACCTGTACTTCTTTCTGGACTATATCCGCAGCCATGTAGATACAGTTACGATACAGGCTCTGGCACGGGCAGGCGGCCTGAGCCGCACCTATGTCTACCGGCTTTTCCGGAAACGCTATGGAATGAGCCCCAGTGATTTCATACTGCGTTACCGCATGACACTGGCTGCACACAAAATTCAGACAACCCCGGAATCCCTTAAGGATATCGCCGCGGAGACCGGCTATCAGACCTATGCGGGTTTCTCAACGGCTTTTCAGAAATATTTCCACGTTCTGCCCACCGCCGCGCACCGGCAGCAGGATATCTTATGAATTCAGTATACTCTGTCATGTATTCACTGCATATAAGGAGATGATTCATCATGCCGCACGGTAAACAGCAGATTTCTTTCTGGAAGCGCAGCGGGCTTCTTGAATATATGAACATTCCGCACCAGAACGTCGATCTGTTCCTGTCCTTCTGCGGCATTGAGCAGTGTGTTCCCGGACATTTCTATAACAAGCTCCGCTCGGAATATCATCTGCATGTGATCCTCTCCGGACAGGGCACGTACATTTACAACGGGCAGTGCCATCATCTCGGCAGAGGTGACATGTTTCTGATTCTCCCTAAAACTGCATATATTTACACCGCCGGCAAAACAGACCCGTGGCGTTACGCATGGATCGGTTTCAATGGCACCAAGGCAAAACAATTTCTCCACGACGCCGGTTTCTCTTCTGACCGGGTTATTCGGAAAGCCACTGCCGCCCCGGAGCAATATGCCGCGTACATTCAGACGATGCTGGAGTGTGATCCGTTAAACCCCGCGGATGAGTTGAAGCAGCTCTCCAGTCTCTATCAGTATCTGTCTGTTCTTGTAAGCACCAACCGCAGAGAATCCTCTTCGAAAGAACGTCCGGAAACTTACGAACGTATGAATTACGTAAGCAGCGCCGTCCGGTTCATGCGCGAAAACTTCACGAAGCCGATTACTGTTGCGCAGACCGCTTCCGAGCTTCACATTGATGTCAGCTACCTGTACCGGCTGTTCCAGGACACGCTTCAAAGCTCCCCTTCAGAGTTTCTGATGGGTCTTCGGATGCAGCATGCCTGTGACCTTCTTTCTTCTTCCGGCAGAAGCGTGCAGGATATTGCCATCGCCTCCGGATATAAAGACGCGTCTACATTTTCCAAGTGTTTTGCAAGAGAAAACGGAATGAGTCCCCGCGCGTACAGAAAAAATCACGCGGTTTCGTGACCGCGACGCTGCGTCTCACATCTTGCTGCCCGAATTCGCAACGCCTTCAATAAACTGTTTCTGGAACACCAGATACAGAATAATCATCGGCAGGCACGCAATGCACGACGCGGCCATCAGCTCAGGATATCTTGTCAGATGCTGCCCGTTGATTTTGGCAAGCGCCGCTGCCAGTGTAGTCATATTATTATCCGTGTTGGCGATCATCGGCCACAGCAGTTCCTTGTAGCCAAACAGCGCGGTAAAGATACACAGCGCAACTTTCGACGACTTTGTCAGAGGGCTCATGACAAAAAGGAACGTCTGACCGATATTACAGCCGTCGAGCCGTGCTGCGTCCTCCAGATCCCGCGGCATGTTCATATATGCCTGCCGCATCAGGAATACGCCAAATGCACTGACAAGCCCCGGAAAACAGAGCGAGAAAATCGTGTTCAGCGCATGAATTTTGCTGAGCATCAGGTACTGCGGGATAACGAAAATCTGTTCCGGAACCATCATCTGAAACAGGACCAGTCCGAAAGCAAATTTACTGCCTTTGAATTTAAGCCTCGAAAAAGCATACCCTGCCATATCCGATGTGACAACACAGGTTATGATCCGGATAAATATCATTGCGAAAGTGTTCAGATAAAGCCTTCCGAAGTTCAGCTCTTCCCACGCCTGCACAAAAGCTTCCGTGCGAAATGCGGTAGGAAAAATCAGAAACGGATTCATCTGCGTAGACTCGCTCTGTGTCTTGAATGCCGTTAAAATCATCCACGCGAAGGGAACAACCATAACAAACGCTACGAAAAGTAGAACCAGGTAGATGATGATTTTGCCGCCCCGGCTGATTTTTCTGTTCATATACTGTCCGCCTCCTTCACGCGTAATAAACCCACTTTTTCTGCGCCCACATCTGGAATGCCGTTATCAGCATGATAATTCCAAGAAGATAGACAACGATTGCCGCTCCATATCCGCGGTTGTTTTGCAGGAACGCATGTTTGTAAAACAGATAAACCAGTGTCTGCGTATGCGGAAGTGCGGGATTCTGCTCCCCGATCAGCATGTAGATGAAGTCGAACATCTGAAACGCGCTGATAATTCTGGTAATCATGACGAAAAACATCGTCGGCGAAATCATCGGCAGCGTGATATGGAAGAACTGCGCCCAGAAGCCGGCGCCGTCTATTTCCGAAGCCTCGTAATAATCGTGCGGAATTTCCTGCAGGCCTGCCAGAAACAGGACCATATTGTAGCCGAGTATCGACCAGATTCCGACGATCGCGACGGACAAAAGCGCAACCTTCGAATCTGACAGCCAGTCAACAGACGAAAGGCCAATGGAATTTAAAAAATGATTAACCAGACCGAACTTGGAATTGAGGAGCCATTTCCAGACCATGGCTACTGCCGCGGGCGCCGCGACCATCGGCACGAAAATGATTGTCCGGAACGCGGAACGTCCTTTCATCGGCCGGTTCAAAAGGACCGCGAGAATCAGCGCTAAGATGATGGAGACCGGAACCTCTAGCAAAACAAATTGAAACGTGTTGATTGTCGCGAGAAAAACGTCTTTGTCCTGAATCAGCTTCTGGTAATTCTGCGCGCCAATGAAGATGTAGGATCTGCCGAACGCTCCTGTTTTAAAGAAGCTCTGGTAAATCGTCTGAAAGATCGGGATGATGTTGAGGATGATTAAACCGACAATCGCCGGCAGAATCATTCCCCATCCCCACAGAAATTCACTTCTTGCGCGTCTTTTGCGACCGTCCATGTCAAACCTCCTGCTATCCGCGCCGCTGTAATGGCGCCGGTCTGCCGCGAAAAATGCCTGCCCGCTTGTGGCAGGCAGGCATTTTCCACGACAATTATCAAATGTCAAGAATACTTTTGCTGATCAGCTTCGCTGCTGTATAACCTGTGGTGTTTTACTCTTCTGCCAGATCAGCGTTCATTTCTTTTGCAATATCCTTGGCTGTGTCGTCCATTCTTGCGGAACCGTCCCAGACACTGACGAGTTTTTCCTTCATCATCGTGTACCAGACATTTGTGTTCTTGGAGTGAGGATAAAGAACAGCATTATCCATTGCGTCGAGGTAAGGCTGAAGATCAAAGCCGGGCTGCGACTGTGCCCATGCGTCACTTGCTCCGTCGTATGCGGAAAGCGTAACGCCAAGCTCCGCCTGCTTCTTCTGCGCTTCTTCGCCGGTCAGATATTTAATCAGCTCCCAGGCTTCATCCTGATGCTTCGACTGTGCAGATCCGCTCCATGCAAGGCTGTTGGACATTGTTACCGCGCCTTCAGGTCCCTTCGGAAGCGGAGCGATCGCAATATGCTCTTTCAGATAATCATTGACCGAAAGCTCGGAGGCTGCCCACGAACCCTGGAAAGTCATTGCAACAGTTCCTGCTTCCTGTAAAGCCAGCGGATCATTGTCTGCCTGCTGGCTGTAAGGCGGCATCGAACCATCATCGATAATTCCCTGAATGACATCCAGTCCTTTCAGTGTATTCGGATCATCGAATCCGGATTTCTTCATATCATCGCTGATGACATAGCCTCCATAAGCATAGATTGTGCCATACCAGCCTTCCTGATCAGAACCGGGTTTCATGGCGAGACCGTACTGGGAGCCGTCTGCTTTGGTCAGCTTCTTGCAGTCTTCGCGGAAATCATCCCATGTCCAGTCCGCTGTCGGATACGGGATGCCGGCTTCATCAAACATATCTTTGTTATACCAGACTGCCGCAGTGTCTCTGTCTTTGGGGATACCAATCTGATCGCCGTCCGGGTTCTGGAACGCCTTGACGAATTCTTCCGGGTATTTGCTCATATCCACTTCCGGATCGTTCGCGATGCGGTCAGACAGGTTCATCAGAAGGTCATCATACTGCGCGTAAGTAGCTACCTGGAAAGTATGCATCCAGAAAACATCCGGCAGATTTCCACCGGTTGCAGCCGCTTCAAGCATGGTCCAGTAATCTTTGTACGGTGTAATCTGAATATCTGTCTTGATCCCGGTTTTGGCAGTGAAATCATCCATAATCTTCTGAAGACCGGGCTGCTGGCCTTTGTCCCAGATGGCAACAGTCAGTGTAACATCCGACTTATCTGTACTGTCCTGTCCGGAAGTCGGCGCAGATGTTTCTGATGTTGCAGAATCCGACGTCTCGGCCGCAGTTTCCCCTTCTGTCTTTGCAGCGGTTGCCGCCGTGCCGCTTCCGGATGAGCTGCCGCATCCGGCCAGCGATGCTGCTGCCAATAATGCGGCTAAACCAATTGCCAATTGCTTTTTCATAACCTGTTCACCCTCCTTCGTTACGATATTCCCCCTAATCGGATGTTAATTTGCATCAAGTCCGATAAGCATATATTATCTTTTTTGTGCATTATATCAACGAAGTGAGGTAAACAAAACATGTCATTTTCGTGTCAGCTGTCAAGATTCAATGGATAGATAGCAGTAATAGGACGCGGCGTATAGTGATTCCTCCCGCCGATCTATGCAATATCGGCGCGACTTGCTCGCCTGCATAGATTTTTCAAGACATTTCAATAACGCGGGCTCGTATTGCATAGATTTCCCGCTTTTCTATGCAATACGGCCCGCGCCGCTCATTTCGTCTTGAATTTTCTATGCAATTTTCGTATTGGCGCGCGTATTGCATGAATACAAGTCGCGGTAAAGCAGCCCTGCCCGCGCCGCCTTTACTTCTTCTCCCCGCGCACCGACGCCACAATTACATCCGCCATCGCGTCAAGATCACTCTCCTTGCTGCCAGGCAGAGACGACGCCATCGTCACGCGCGTATCCAGTACCTCGCACTTCTTCAGATTCGCCTCGATGAACTCCTGCATCAGATCGCCGGACTTGATCGCCCACGAGCCGTTTTCCATGATGGCGAAGGTTCGGTTTTGAAGATTCAGAAGCTTCATATGCTCCAGATAATCCAGCATGACGGGATAAATGTTGAGGTTGTACGTCACCGACGCCAAAACAATGTGCGACACCCTGAACGACTCGCTGATCAGATACGAGACATGTGTGTCCGAAACGTCGCAGACCGTGACGTCCGTGATGCCGCGCTCGACGATTTTGGCGGCGAGCGCCTGCGCCGCAGTTTCGGTATCGCCGTACATCGACGCATACGCAATCAAAACACCCTTGTCCTCCGGTTCATACCTGCTCCAATGATCGTATTTGTCGATAAACCAGGGAATGTTTTCCCGCCAGACGGGACCGTGCAGCGGGCAGATGAATTTGATTTTATCGAGGACGGCGGCTGCTTTGCCGAGGACGCGCTGCACCTGCGGCCCGTACTTACCGACGATGTTGGTGTAGTAGCGCCGCGCTTCATCCAGCCAGTCGCGCTCAAAGTTCACTTCATCGGCAAACAGCTTCCCGTCGAGCGCGATGAATGAGCCAAACGCGTCCGCCGTAAAGAACGCGCCGTTTGTCAGGTCAAGCGTCATCATCGCTTCGGGCCAGTGAACCATCGGCGCCATTACGAATGTGACTGTATGCCCGCCAAAACACCTGCTGTCCCCTTCCGTAACCACAATCTGTTCGTGCTCGTCGACGTCACGCACACCGAACTGGCGCATCATGATGAACGCTTTCTCCGTGCTGATGATTGCCGCGTCCGGATAACGCAGCAGCACTTCGCCTAGACTTGCCGCGTGGTCCGGCTCCATATGGTTGATGACGATGTAGTCGAGCGGCCGGCCTGCCAGCACATGCTCCAGATTCTCGAGAAACAGCCGGCAGATGTCCCAGTCGGCTGTGTCGAATAAGACTGTTTTTTCGTCCAGCAAAACATATGCGTTATAAGAAACGCCCTTCGGAATCGGGTGGATATTCTCGAACAATGTCAGACGGTGGTCGTTGCCGCCGATCCAGAAAAGATCATCCGTAACTTTTCGTACGCTATGCATAATTTCCTCCGCTAAAATTTATGAATATTACCGTGCCCTGCCTGCGCCGGCAGCCTGTTTGTGATGCGCCCTGCCTGCGCCGGCAACCTGTTTGTAATGCACCCTGCCTGCGACGGCAGCCTTTTACGGCGCGGCCTGCTTGCGCCGCGCCATGTCCTGACTCACTTATTCCTGCACGAAGCGGCTCTTCGGCTCGCTGCATTCCGGGCAGGTCCAGCCGTCCGGCAGATCTTCAAACAATGTTCCCGCCGGGATCTCGGCAGCCGGGTCTCCATTCTCCGGCACATATTCATATCCGCAGCCGAGGCAGACGTATTTAGGGCCGATCGGCGCCGGCTTCGGCAGCTTCGGCCTCTTTATCTTCACCATCGGCGGCGCCGGCTTCTTGTCTTCGTCACCGCCAAGAGCGTCAATCAGAAGCGGCACAACCTCATGCAGATCGCCGACGATACCGTAATCACAGTTTTTAAAAATCGGCGCATTCGGATCCTTGTTGATAGCCACAATAGTGGAGGCTTCAATGATTCCTTTCAGGTGTTGTTTTGCGCCGGAGATGCCGCAGGCAATGTAAAGATTTCCCGTAAACTTCTGACCGGACATGCCGACATAGCGGTCCATCGGCACATATTTGAGTGTCTCCGCAACCGGCCGCGAAGAGCCGATCGCCGCGCCTGCAGCGCGGGCGAGACGTTCGATGAGCTGCATGTTTTCCCGCTCTCCGATGCCGCGGCCCGCCGAAACCACACGCGCCGCCTTCGTGATCGGCGTATCGATCGGAATAGCTACGCTGAAATCGTAATCCTTCTTCAAAGCGTCCGCGAGCGCCTCCACCTTCGCGCCTGCATCTCCGTCACGGAAAATAATACCCTTCCGGATTCCGGTAATCGGCGCCGGTTTCTTGATTTCTCTGCGGGAGCCTTCGTGGTGCGTCTTGCCGATTTTGCCGAGTATATACGAGCCGATGACGACACGCATAATCTCGTTTGTGCCTTCATAAATTGTTGTGATTTTCGCGTCGCGATAAGCCTGCTCTACATGCATGCCTTTGAGGAAACCGCTGCCGCCGAAGATCTGCAGCGCGTCATTGCAGATTTCAAGCGCCGCATCGGACGCGTACATCTTCGCCATCGCGGCATCCTTACCGTAGCGCAGATGGTTTTCTTTCATCTCGGCTGCGGAGTAGTTGAGCATTCTTGCCGCTTTCAACTTAGTTGCCATGTCCGCGAGCTTGAAGCTGATGCCCTGATTGACGCCGATCGGATTGTCAAACTGCACCCTTTCCTTCGCGTAAGCAAGCGCGTCTTCATACGCGCCCTGCGCAATGCCAAGAGCCTGCGAGGCAATTCCGATCCGACCGCCGTCGAGCGTGGCCATCGCGATTTTGAAGCCCTGACCTTCCTCGCCCAGAAGATTTTCCTTCGGCACCTTCACGTTGTTGAACGTAAGCGGGCCTGTGCTCGACGATCTGATTCCCATCTTGTCGTAGTGTTCGCCGGGCGTGAAGCCTTCCCAACCTTTCTCGACAATGAACGCGCTGATGCCTTTTGTGCCGATTTCCGGTGTCGTTACCGCAAATACAATATAAATATCCGCCTTCGGTGTATTCGTGATAAAAATCTTTCCGCCGTTCAGCAGGTAATAGTCGCCCTTGTCAACCGCTGTCGTTTCGGTGCCGCCTGCGTCCGATCCCGCATTCTCTTCGGTAAGTCCGAATGCGCCAAGCTTTTCTCCCTTACAAAGAGGAACCATGTATTTGCGTTTCTGCTCTTCCGTGCCGAAGGCCGCGATCGGGTAGGTTCCAAGAGACGTATGCGCCGACAAAATAACGCCGACCCCGCCATCCACTCTGGACAGCTCTTCTACCGCGATTGCGTAGCTGATGACATCCAGCCCCGCGCCGCCGTATTCCTTCGGATAGGGGATGCCCATCCAGCCGTTCTCCCCAAGCTTTCGAACGATCTCATCCGGAAAGGTGTTCGTCTGATCAAGCTCAAGCGAAACAGGCTTGATTTCCGCTTCCGCGAAAGCACGGATCTTCGCCCGCAGTTCCTCGTGTTCCTGTGTGGTTTGAAATAACATGCCCAATTCCTCCTTTACCCAAGATTATTGTATGGTTGTTGCTTTCATTTTGTTCTGTTGTTTGTCAACATTTGTATTTATGCAATTTATTGAGTTATCAATAATAGTTACTATATTTAGTTTATAATTATTGATGGTAAAACGCAATATCCTATTTGAAATTTTGGGCAGATTGATCGGATTGGGAGGTGGCGCTGGCCGCGCCGGGCCGTCGCAATCTGACCGGCTTGCAATCCCGCCGGGCGCAGCAAAAACGCCGCGTCACTCCTGCTGCCATACAGCAAAAGTGGTGCGGCGTTTATTTTTGCCGCCCGGCCTCGAAGAGCCGGGCGGGTTGCCTGCCTTATTAAATTTGGTGTGCCAGTTACTGCTCCTTCGCTGCCTCATACAGTTTCTGCGCGGACACAAGTTTCACGCAGACCGAGAAAAGCTTCGCCGCTGTCTTCAGATCCTCGAGCGGCGGATATGTCGGAGCGACACGAATATTGGAATCATGAGGATCATTGTGATAAGGCCATGTGGAACCGGCGGGTGTCATTTTAACGCCTGCCTTCTTCGCCTTGTCAATGATCTCCTTCGCGCAGCCTTCCATAGCGTCAAAGCTGATGAAATATCCGCCCTTCGGAGTTGTCCACGACGCGATACCAAGGCCGCCGAGATTCTCATCAAAAATCTGCTCAACCGCCTCGAACTTCGGTCTGATAATGTCCGCATGCTTTCTCATGTGCTCGGTCATTCCGTGAATGTCTTTAAAGAAGCGCACATGGCGAAGCTGATTGATCTTGTCATATCCGATCGTCTGGTGCTGGAGTTGTCTCCTGATGTCTTCCAGATTGTTCGGCGATGTGGCAAGCGCCGCGATACCGCCGCCCGGGAAAGTAATCTTCGACGTTGAAGCAAACTTATAGACCAGATCCGGGTTGCCGGCCCTCTTGCACTCCGCAAGAATCTCAATCAGATAATCCTGATCATGATCATACAGATGGTGGATGCCGTACGCATTGTCCCAGTAAATCCGGAAGTCTTTCGCAGCCGGCTTTAACCTCGCAAAACGGCGCACTGTCTCATCACTGTAGGAATAGCCCTGCGGATTGGAGTACTTCGGAACACACCAGATGCCCTTGATCGCTTCATCACTTGCGACAAGTTCCTCGACCATGTCCATATCCGGGCCGGTCGGCAGCATCGGCACCGGAATCATCTCGATACCAAAATACTCTGTAATTCCGAAATGCCTGTCATATCCGGGTACAGGGCAGAGCCACTTGACCTTGTCCAGCTTGCACCACGGAGTGTTCCCCATGACGCCATGCGTATAGGAGCGGGAAATCTGATCATACATGACATTCAGAGACGAGTTTCCGTAGATCAGGACATTGTCCGGATTGTTTTCCATCATATCCCCGATCAGAACCTTCGCCTCGCGGATACCGCCAAGCACACCATAATTGCGGCAGTCCGTTCCGTCCTCACAGGAAAGGTCCGCCGATGAAGACAAAACATCCATCATCCCCATCGAAAGATCCAGCTGGTCAAAACACGGCTTCCCGCGACTCATATCCAGCTGCAGTTCCATGGACAGATAGCGCCTGTACTCCTTCTTCAGAGCTTCGATTTCTGTTGCGAGCTCCTCCGTGGTCATCTCTTTGTATGCTTTCATTCTCTGCTCCTTCAAAACTATGCCGTTTCGAATACGTGTATACAATTTGTATCTCCAAGAAGATACCACAAATCTGAGCAGATATCCACATAGAATTTAAAAAAATGCCGCAGCCGGTTGCGTCAATCCATGCTTCTCACTAAAATAGGCTCATGAATACAAAAAATAAAACTCTTCAAATCACTTATGGTGCCATGCTGGTTGCGGTTTTTGGTGTCTTCCTGCTGATCAACCGTTATACCGGCGGCTTTATGGAAGGCGTTCTCAGCTATGTTCTTCCGATTCCGATCGCGGCCTATACGGTCCGCTACGGGAGACGGCAGGCAGTCATTGTCTTTGTGTGCATGTGCCTGATCGCTTTTATCTTTGGAACATTCACCTCCATTTTCTATGCAGTGAGTGCTGCTTTCATCGGACTTGTTCTGGGTGACCGGCTGTATCACAAGGCAGATCTGAACCGCACGCTTCTGTTAACAATGCTGCTTGCCATGCTGTCCGAGCTGATCAGCATTCTGGTTATCGCACAGCTGACAGGCGTAAGCATCGATGCCGATGTTAAAGAATTTCAGGCCCTGTTCCAGCAGATGTTCGATAAAGTCTACGGCGGCAAGGTTGCCTTACCTGAGCAGCTGCAGTCCGGTGCTATGATCAAGCGGATTATGCTGGTTGCCATCGGCTTTACCGGTGCGCTGCAAGGTTTTATTATCTATGAGATTACACTCATTGTTCTGCGCAAGCTCAAAATACCGGTACCAAAGCCCACTCCTGTCTCTGACATCTATCCGCCGTCATGGACAGGGCTTTTGGGACTTGTCGGATATTTTCTCTATTTCTACTCCATGTCGCATACATTTAAAAATGCGGCTGTTCAGTCTGCTGCACAGATTGCGGGTGTAATCGGCTTCTACTACCTGATGCTGTTCGGCATCATCGCACTGGATCAGATTATCAAGACCTTTCTCACGCGAAGCATTCCGATCCGGATTATGCTGGTTCTGCTTGGAATATTATCTCTGATGATGATTGTTGTCATTCTCGGCTACCTCTATATTTCCGGGAATCTGCACCGGCTTCTGGCAGAGCGTCAGAGTCAGCAGACTGCGCAGAAGAAATAGTCGCCGCGCTGATACCATTTCAATTTGTCCGCGGCTATGCGGTATCAGCGGATCAGCTTCGCGCTTGTCACTACGCCATCCTTTCTGATTGTAAGAAGAAGTGTCGCAGCGCCGGCGTGAAGCTTTTGTTCCTGCCCTGACGCTTCTCGGGAAGACACTGCTTCTTCACCCGGAATCATCTCCGCATACACAGCGCCGGCATATGAATATGATCCCAGTTCATCTGCGTACAGTCTTGTGCCATCTTCTTTGTACCAGATCTGCCGTGTATACAGATTCTGAACATCATAAATCGTGCAGCGTTGTGCACCATCATTCACAGACTCACTAACCATTCCTGTAAACCAGCCGGCGTCAATCAGGCGCTGCGTGTTGTCTGCCAGATCCCGCCTGTTCGTAAATCCGCAGCCATCCAGCTCCGTGATGGCAAGGTGCGAATCCCGTCCATCCTCATAACGGCTGATTTCTCCGTGAATAATCCCGCCGTCGACATCAGACAGCACAAGTATCACGAAGGATGCCGCCATTACAAATACGGCGGCCGGCACGGCATGGAACTTTCTGAAAATCCGGACAAGCGCAAGGACACTGACGATCAGGAGCGTCGCCACAAACCAGAAGGACAGTACACGCCGCGCCGTGAATCCGTACAGGTGAATATATACATATATTTTCAAAATCGCCAGAAGCGTAAAGCCAATGCCGCTGAGCGCAAAGATGCCCGTCAGCAGATGAAGCACACCTCTTTTTCGGAGGGGATTCTGCTTCTTGCCATGCTCTGTATCAAGGAAAAAGCCGAAAAATCCCAGAACACAGAAATTCAGGATCAGTATCCTGCAGAGTTCCTGAAAACCGTTCCTTGCAAATTCCGAAGCAGACGGCGCTGACAGCACCTGTCCCGAAGATCCGCCGCGCGCCAGAATCAGGAAAAGCTCTGCCGCCTGCAGCGAGAAGAAAATTACATAAACTGTAGTCAGCGCACCCATAACAATACCTGCGCTGAAAGCAGGGATGCGGCGCATAGGCTCCATGTTATTGCGGAAGTTATCCTCGGAAATTTTCAGTCTGCGTCCACTTATGACCAGACTGCCGCAAACCATTGCGAACAGATAACAGCCCACCGGAATTGAGAGCAGAATCGCGGGCATCTGACTGCCGCGGAATAACTGCCGGAAAAAGCCGCCGATTCCCTCAAAAAACGAACTGCCAATCCGGCCGAAGTTACGGTCTGCCGCAGCAAGCTGCGACCATGCGAATATAACCACGCAGACTGCCGCAGCGATGCTCAGAACAGCCGGAACGGAAGGTCTTCGTTTCGCGCGGAACGGCCTGACAATGCCCTTGATCAGGCTCTTGATACGCAGCAGAATATTCATCGCCGGCACCGCAAACAGCTGCGTCAGCACATCAGCTGGCAGGAACACACTTGTACGGCCGGCGGTCAGCATATCCGTGCAAACCGCCGTGTAATAAATTGCAGTCATATGCCAGAGGAAAATCTGCCAGATGCCAAGAGATCCGGAGTGCATGCCATGGATGGCAAGCGCTGCGCCCTGTGCAGCTAATATCATGCCCCAGAATAAATGCTCCCGGGACGTCCTGCCCGCACTCTCGTGCCGAGCAAGGCGGCTGACCACTTCTACTGCGGTCATAAATATGACTGTAAAGAGCAGCGCCGATGGAATCTGAATTCCCGGGGTTCCGATATTCTCATTAAACAGCAGCGCACGAATATAGAAATAAGCAATCGGATAGCTTAGAAGAGCTGCGGTAAAGAGGAGGGTTTCATTGGCGTTTGTTTTGCCGGTATTCATAACAGAATTCTCCATATCATTCATCTATAGACTTCGTCTGTGCAGCATCTTCCCTATACTCCAGAAGATCCGCAGGCTGGCAGTTCAGCACACGGCAGAGCGCTTCGAGCGTTGAGAAGCGGATTGCCTTTGCCTTATTATTCTTGAGAATGGACAGATTGGCAGGGGTAATTCCGATTTTCTCGGCAATCTCACCGGCGCTGATCTCCCTTCTAGCCATCATCACATTCAGATTTACGTAGATTTGTCCCATGTTCAGACCTCAGATCGTATAGTCCAGCTCATCTTTCATTGAAACAGCGCGCTCGAAAGCATCTCTGACGACCCGCACAATCAGCGCCATAAACAGGATTCCCGCCGCAAGCGCGCCGAACATCCAGTAGCTCAGAAGACCCATGATAAGGCATGCTCCTGCCGCAAAGATGCAGCAAAGGCTGATCCGATAGAGTGTCTGCACGTTCTGCCTTGTAAAAACATTTCCCTGCGCCAGCCGCCCCAAAAAGCGGAACATCATGATGAGCATGACAAGCGCCAGCGTTCCGCAAATGTATCCGATCGTAATTGTCACACCAAATGCATACGGCTTATCAGAGAGCAGGAAGTCCCGGCCATGGAGGCCGCGCACGAACGCAGCCGTCAGCCATGGGCCGCGCACCAGCATGACCGCGCAGATGATCAGCAGGATGACAACACAGATTCTCGTAATACGTATGTTCCTGGTATCATAAACCGGATTTTCGTTTTCATTCTTCGTCATAAAACCCTCCGCGAAAAAGGAGAAGTGAGCGGAGGGGAAAAGGAAAATCCTCCGCAAGCTACGAGTAGTGTAGCATGTTGAGGATTGTTTTTCAATATAAAATTATCGTTTATCGATAATTGAGTTTAATATTGCTGTGCTCAACAGCGTTCTTTGTCTTCTTCGATATCACGTATTGTATATTTCCCCTGCTATCGACCGTAAGGTAAACAGGAGCACCAGTACGCCGCTCCTCCTAAATCTTCTTACAAATAATCGACCCGCGCCCGCCGCCGCGCTATAATACAATTTCAGTTACGCAAATTATCGCTTGGAGGCTCATCATGCCCGGACTTGGTTCTATAATTAACGCGGCCGCCATCGTTTCGGCAGGACTCGCCGGTTGTCTCATGGGAAGCCGGATTCCGTCCAGAATTCAGGATTCTCTGATGACGGCGAATGCGCTTGCTGTTTTGTTTCTTGGGATCGGCGGTGCGATGGCAGGGATGCTGCAGATCAGCGGCAGCTCGCTGTCCACGCACGGCACAGTCATGATGGTCGTCAGCCTTGCGGCCGGCGCCGTGATTGGTGAGGTCATCGATCTGGAAAAACAATTCACCCGCTTCGGTGAATGGCTCAAGAAAAGAACAGGAAATGCGAAAGATCAGAATTTTGTGAACGCGTTTGTCACGGCTTCGCTGACCGTGTGCATCGGCGCGATGGCTGTCATCGGCTCCATTCAGGACGGGATGTACGGCGACCATTCGATTCTGATCTCCAAAGCTTTGATGGACTTCATTATTATATTGGTGATGTCGGCGTCGATGGGGAAAGGATGCGCCTTTTCTGCCGTGCCGGTACTGCTGTTGCAGGGGGGAATGACTTTGCTGGCGCGTGTTTTGCAGCCGTTCATGACGGACGCGGCGATGGCGAATTTGTCTTGTGTGGGGTCTGTTTTGATATTCTGTGTCGGTGTGAACCTGCTCTTTGGCAAAAGAATCCGCGTCGCCAATCTTCTTCCCGCTCTGCTGGTTGCGGTGGCGTTTGCGGCGCTGCCGGTGTGACAGCCGCCTCGTCACTTATCATATCTGTCCAGATTCGCGGCCGCTGTCAACTCGTTGTTGCGCCGCGACTCCGCTTCGTTCCTGTGATAATAGCACTGGAAAAGGATGTCGATGATGTGGAGCTGGCTCATTTTGGCGCCCATGGAGCCGCCCTCAAGCGGTCCTTCCTTCGCTCCGCAGATAAAAACAGTATCCGCATACCTCGTCAAATCCGACTTCAGATATCGGGTGATGACAGTGATTTTCGCGCCGCGCTCACGCGCGATCTTCGCGATCATGACGTTGTCTTTCGTCGCTCCGGAATAAGAAAAGAAAATCAGCATATCTTCCGGTCCGACCATGGACGCGGCCATCGCCTGCATGTGGGGGTCGATGACGTAGCAGACCTTCGGGGTGATGTGCAGGAAGCGCCCCTGCGCCTCTTCCGCGGTGATCATGGAATTTCCAACGCCTAAAAACATAATCCGCCGCGCACTCGTCATCATCTCCACGGTTTCATTTACGACCGCAGGGTTCAGCAGCGCGTTGGTCTCCCGGATCGCGTCCAGATGATATTCCAGAATCTGCTGATACTGGAGTTTGCCTGCGTCGCTTTCGGGGAAGCCGGTGCTTTCACGCAGTTTTCTGGACCTGTCATCTTCTTCCTTGACGCTCAGGGACAGCATCATTTTGAATTCCTGATAGCCTTTGACCTTGATCGTCCGGCAGAAGCGGTGTACGGAGGCTTCCGCGACATGGCAGGCGTCGGAAAGTTCGGTAATGGACATGAACGGCACATCTTTGCTGTTCGCAAGTACGTAGTCGGCAATTTTGCGTTCTGTGCGCGTGAACTGGTTGTAGCCAAGCTTGATTTTGACGAGGATGTTATTACTGATTTCCATAGCTTGCCTCTCCGGGAATAGTTGTGGGTTTGCCGGCACCGCCCCGCGCGGCGCGGTGGTACCGGATACGCGTAGTGCGGCGGTGCGCGTGGTATAGCGGCGCGGCCGCACCGAACCAATCATTCATTTATATTTAATTATGAAGAATTCTGCGATGATGTCAATGAGGTTTGAAAATAATTTTCCAATAACAGTAATCATCGGGTAATATATTTTTCATAGAGGGATGGCCTGCAACTCCCGGGCAGACCCGTATCTCCTGGTTCCCAGAATGAATGTATGTATATCTCGCCTATTCATTTTCGGACGAGATATACATTGCACTTATTAACATTTCTTACTCATCATCATAATGCCCACCACATTGGGCAATGTAGATAGTTACCTCGTCGGCCCTGAAAATCAAACGGTTTTTATGGTCAATTCGTATACTTGCGTATCCTCTGAAATTGCCTTTTAACATCTCAACCTTCCCGTAAGAAGCCTGATAGCCATTTCGCATGACATCTTTGAGCAGTTTGTTTACCTTTTTCAACGTGGCTTTATCTGCCTGCAGTTCTAAATAGTCATCCCAAGCACCTACTGACCATAGAATCTCCCTCATAATTACTCCTCAATCAGGCCGTGTCTGACAACATTTCCATTTTCTATTTCATTGATCCGTTTCTGTAGTTCTGCCGCCTGTGCATATGTAAATCCATTCTCATCACGCATAGAAAAGCTCATACTCTGCGTGCGGACTGCCTGCCGTACCAGAGCCAATGTTGCAGATGACATGGAAAGACCAAACTCATCACAAAGTTTGGAGTAGCTGTTTCGGGTCTTCCGATCCATTTTAAATGTGAAATTTGTCATTTCCTCTGTTTTTGGCATAATGAAACCTCCTTGCTTACACTCTCATAATAGTGAAAACATTACGAAGTATCAAGTACATTTAATGTGCTATAGCACTCAATTATAAAGTTAATTAGAAGTTATACGCAATATAATAGCAGTATGGCGGTAAAATATGCAAAAATCAAACGTGATATTCAACACAAATTTAACTGATACAATCCGATACCCTTAGAATCACTGCTCAAGGAACAATTCAGCACTTACAAATATCCGAACACAAAATTAGTCCCGGCACAGCTTCCATCATTTTGTCATTGCTGCACCGGGACTCGACTAATGTCCGTTCTGTCTGAACTAATTTCTCTTCGCATTATTTCAGACCCCGCCTGTTTAATTTTTTCACGTTACAATTCACTGCTTTCTTCATTTCCTCCCGACATACATATGTTCCGGGAACATCTCGCCAAAATCCTTCAAAAACGAAATAGCCTCATGTAAGAATCTCATATTGTCTCCTTTCTGAAAACAAAGGGAGCTTCCGAAGGCATCCACGGCGCCTTTCGGAAGCTCCCTTGCTTCTCTTATCTTTGTTAACTGTATAGTACACCCGGCGAAAACAATATGGAAATACTTTGATTGTATTTTAATTATTTAAAATTAGTATAATTCTTGCTTGCAAGAAGCCTTTCTTGCAAATTCGCTTTTTCTACACTTTTGCAAGAAGAAATTTGTTGTCTCGCTCGTTTTCTTCTTGCAAATCCCGAGATTTCTTCTCTCACAACGAAGGCCTTCTTGCAAATCCTGACATCGTTCTGTTTTGCAAGAAATCGGATTGCCGGCACCTATCGCTACTGCGCCGCAGCCGTCTAGCCACGATCGCAATGCTCACCCGCGCGGCTCGGCCCACCCGCGCACCGCATTCACCGCCTGATGCCAGCCCGCGATATGATCCTGCCGCAGCTCCTCATCCATCGACGGCTTAAACTCTCTGTCAACGCCGAGGTTCGAGATCACCTCGCCGCGGTCCTTCCAGAACGAAGTCGCAAGGCCGGCGAGGTAAGCCGCACCCATCGCGGTTGTTTCGACGCAGCTGGGGCGGCAGACCGGCGTATTGATGATATCCGCCTGAAACTGCATCAGGAAGTTGTTTTTGCTCGCGCCGCCGTCTACTTTGAGGTGGCAGAGGTGAATGCCTGAATCCAGCTGCATCGCGTGCAGCACATCGCTCGTCTGGAACGCGAGCGACTCGAGCGTCGCGCGCACGATATGAAATTTGTTAACGCCGCGTGTCAGGCCGAGAATTGCGCCGCGCGCGTACGGATCCCAGTACGGCGCCCCCAGTCCCGTGAAAGCAGGCACCACATAGCACCCGTTTGTATTCTTCACTCTTGTCGCGAAGAACTCCGACTCCGGCGAATCGTCCAGTATCTTGAGCTCGTCGCGCAGCCACTGGATCGCGGCGCCGGCTACGTACACCGATCCCTCCAAGGCATACGTCACCTTGCCGTCAATCCCCCACGCGATCGTGGACAGCAGCCCGTTGTTCGACAAAACCGGCTCATGTCCCACATTCATCAGCATGAAGCAGCCGGTGCCGTAGGTGTTTTTCGCATCGCCCGGATCAAAACACCCCTGCCCGAACAACGCCGCCTGCTGATCCCCGGCGTCTCCGCTGATAGGAATCGGTCCGCCGAAGAACTCCGGGTCCGACTTGCCGTAAACACAGCTCGAAGGCTTCACCTCCGGCAGGATGCTCATCGGAATGCCCAGAATCCTGCACAGCTCTTCATCCCACTGCAGTGTATGAATATTGAAGATCATGGTTCTGGACGCGTTCGAGTAATCCGTGACATGCGCCGCTCCCTTGGTCAGCTTGTAGATCAGCCAGGTATCCACCGTGCCAAAACAAAGCTCCCCCTGCTCGGCCAGCTCCCTGACGCCGGGAATGTGCTGCAGAATCCAGCGGATTTTTGTGCCGGAGAAGTAAGGGTCGATGATGAGGCCTGTTTTGCGGCGGAAAAGCTCGTCCATCTCCGGTGACTTCTTGAGCTCCTCGGCGTAGTCCGCGGTCCGGCGGCACTGCCAGACGATCGCGTGATAGACCGGCTGTCCGGTCGTGCGGTTCCAGAGAATTGTGGTTTCGCGCTGGTTTGCAACGCCGATCGCGGCGATGTCTTCATAGGTCGCGCCGATTTTCTGCATGGCTTCGCGAGCGACGGAAAGCTGCGTCTGCCACAGCTCGTTCGCGTCGTGCTCCACCCAGCCCGGGTGCGGAAAGAACTGCGTGAACTCTTTCTGCGCGAGGCTGCGGATTCTGCCGCTCCTGTCAAACAGAATGCAGCGGCTGCTGGTCGTTCCGGCGTCAAGCGCCATTACATATTTCTTCATGATAATCCCCCAAAGTGTTCACCAGCCGCGGCCCCTCGCCGCGGCTGGCAGTATATTGCTGCATTATATCACGCGCCGGGCGGGCGGGACTGTGCGAAGGTACTTTCGCGCCGGGCGCGACTTTTGTCCGCCGCCCGCCGCGGTGCAGTTCCAGCCGCCTGCCAGTCACCCGCGGGCCACTGGCGGCGCGCCCTTACAGCACGTCGCCAGTGGCGATCACATCGACGCCGGTGCCCGCCACATTGCGGATCAGAACATCCCCTCGCCTGACCGGAGCCTTTGCGCCCGCTTTGTGGATCTGCGCCATGACTTCGAAGATTTTCTGTTTGGGGACGTCGGATGCTGTTTTGCAGGGGATACGGACTTTTCTGCCGCCGCCCGTGACAGGAATCGTCGAAGTCACCGTCCTCGCAGGCGCCGTGACCTCTTCCCTCGCATAGGCGTCACCTCGCGGGCAGGTGTTCCCTGTCACCGAGAGGATTTTACCGGCGTCCATCTGGACGCTGACCTGGCACCCCATGGGGCAGCCAATACATGTCAAAGTACGTTCTTCCATCTATGTCGCCCCCTTTACCTGCTCTGTGCTGCCTGCGCGGCGCTGTTCTCTTCGATTGAAATCTCAATGCTGTCTGCGTTTTCATGCTGCAGCAGCTCGTCTTTTGTGATGATAACCTGTTCCATCTCGCCGGGCGCGATGATTTTCTTTTTGAGAGCCCGCAGCCGCTCGCCGCCAAGACGCACGACAACGCTCGAATCCTTGTAGATTGCGCCGACACGGAAACGGATGATCAGGTTGCCGTCCAGTCTCTCCGGATTGACAAACGACGGCACGGTATAACGGACGCCGTTTCCTGTCCGGATTTGAATTTCACCGGTTCCTGTCCGGGTTTCGCTGCTTTCGTCCCTGAGTTCAAGGGTGCCGGGTTGTGCTGTTTTGCCGGATGTCCTTGCTACAAACCTCGCCGCGTTCATGCCTGCGCGGGAGGCCTCCTCGGACACGTTGTCTACGAGGTCATGCACATGCAAAACATTCCCGCACGCAAACACCCCTTCCTCGCTCGTTTCCAGGCTCTCGTTGACAACAGGGCCGTTCGTTACGCCATTGATTTCAATGCCTGCGGCGCGCGAAAGCTCGTTCTCCGGAATCAGGCCGACCGACAAAAGCAGCGTGTCGCAGGTATACCGCTCCTCGGTTCCCGGGATCGGGCGGCGGTCCGCGCCGACCTGCGCGATCGTCACAGCCTGCACGCGCTCTTTACCTTCAATGTTGACGACTGTGTGAGACAGCTTCAGCGGGATACCGAAGTCGTCAAGGCACTGCACGATATTCCGCTTCAGGCCGCCCGAGTAGGGCATGAGTTCGGCGACGACTTTGACTTTGGCTCCCTCGAGCGTCATACGCCGCGCCATGATCAGACCGATGTCGCCGGAGCCCAGGATCACGACTTCATGACCGGGCATGTAGCCTTCCACGTTGACAAGGCGCTGCGCCGTGCCCGCGGAGAAGATGCCTGCCGGCCGGTAGCCGGGGATGTTCAGCGCGCCTCTGGGGCGTTCGCGGCAGCCCATCGCAAGGATGACAGCCCGCGCGCCGATCTGGAATAGGCCGTCGGTGCGGTTGGTCGCCGTGATGATATGGCGTACGCCATCCGCCGCGCCGCCTTCTGCTGTAGCTGAGGCAGCCTGCGCGGCGCCGGAATCGGCGACGGCAGCAGGCGTAACGCCGGCCCCGGCTTCATCCGCACATTCGCCCGCCGCGCCGGGGCGCGAAATATCCAGCACCATTGTATTCAGAAGATACGGAATGCCCGCTTCCTTCACCTGATCGATAAAGCGGCCGGCATACTCGGGGCCGGTCAGCTCCTCATGAAAAGTATGCAGCCCGAAGCCGTTATGAATGCACTGATTCAAAATTCCGCCAAGCTCATCGTCGCGCTCTATAATAAGGAGATTCTCGATTCCGGCCTTGCGCGCAGAAAGAGCCGCCGCAAGTCCCGCGGGGCCGCCGCCGATAATTACGATATCAACTGTCTTCATTACTGCCCCTCCCCTCTGTGAATGTCCAGCACAATATTCGAACGGCCGCCGCTCTTGGTAATCTTCTCCATCGGCAGCCCCAGCTCACGCGACAAAATGTCCATCACGCGCGGGCTGCAGAAGCCTCCCTGACAGCGGCCCATTCCTGCGCGAACCCTGCGCTTGACACCGTCCAGAGAACGCGCGCCAAGCGGGCGCCGGATGGCGTCGATGATTTCGCCTTCGGTGATGTTTTCGCACCGGCAGATGATCTGCCCGTACGCCGGATTCCTGCGGATCAGTTCGTTCCGCTCTTTGAAAGGAAGATTTTTCGGACTTATGATGCCCTTGCGGGTGTTTTTCCACTCTTTTTTCGCGGCAAAACAAAACCGTTCCGCAACCATCCCCCCAATATACTCTCCGATAGCCGGAGCGCTGGAGAGGCCGGGCGACTCGATGCCGGCGCAGTCGTAGAAGTCCTGTGCGTCTTCCACAGGGCCAAGTACAAAGTCATGTCTGTCTTCGTGCGCGCGAAGGCCGGCGAACGAAGTGATCACTTTGCGCAGCGGCAGGTTCTTCACAGAAATCTGAGAGCGGGAAATGACCTGATCGAGGCCTTCCTGTGTGGTGGCAGTGCTTTCGCGGTCCGGGACGTCGATCGCGGTCGGTCCGACCAGTGTATTGCCGTGGATCGTAGGAGCAACCAGAACGCCCTTACCGAACTTTCCCGGCTGCTGGAAAATCGTGTGCTGCACGAAACCTTCGGTCTCATGATCGAGAAGCAGATAGTCACCGCGTCTTGGCGTGATATGCAGCTTTGTGGCGCTGACCATGTTGTGGATAATGTCGGCGTAAACACCGGCCGCGTTGACTACGCAGCGCGCAAGATATTCGCCGTTGTTCGTGCGGATGTGCCAGCGGCCGTTCTCGCTGCGGCGCAGCGCTTCCACTTCGGTGTTAAAGCGGAAGTCCACCCCGTTCTCAAAAGCATTCTCGGCCATGGCAATATTCATCAGAAACGGGCAGACGATACCCGCGCTCGGCGCGTACAAAGCAGCCACGACACTGTCCGAAAGATTCGGCTCCATCGCAAGCGCCGCGTCGTGGTCCAGCAGCTGCAGTCCCGGAACGCCGTCCTGAATGCCCTGCTCGTAGAGCCGCTTCAGGTCGGGAAGCTGCTCTTCATCCACGCACAAAACAAGCGACCCGTTTCTCCTGAACGGAAAATCCAGATCTTTCGAGAGCTGCTCCATCATCGCGTTTCCGCGCACGTTCATCTTCGCCATCATTGATCCCGGCTTGCAGTCATAGCCTGCGTGCACGATCGCACTGTTGGCTTTGGATGTGCCGCAGCAGACGTCCTCTTCTTTTTCGAGAACGCATACATTGCAGTCATAGCGTGAGAGTTCCCGGGCGATTGCCGCGCCGGAAACGCCTGCGCCGATGATTACCACATCGTACATCATTGTTCCATTACCTCCTTGAAAAAAAGCGTACAAGTATTCCACCCGTCCTGCATCTCCCATCTCCAAAGCAGTACGGAACAACTAGCAAATTATATGTGCGGCCGGGCGGGCGCAGCCTGCTGCGACTGGTGACATTATCAGCAGCGCGTCAATGCAATACGTCGCCGCACGCTACGCGGTCCAGAGCCGCTGATCCGTCGTCGAAACAGCGACCGCCCCGGCATTCAGCGCATTCAGCACTTCCTTTTTGGTTGTGACAAGGCCGCTGGCCATCAGCGGCACGCGCGTAATTGCCTTAATCTTGCTGATGAATTCCGGCAACAGGATCGCCGGAAGAATTTCCACGATATCAGGCTGCACCTTGGACTCGCTCTGCCGCTGCACATTCCGCAAAGCAATCGAATCAATCATAAAATACCGCAGCACCGTGTTCATTCCCAGCGACGCGGCATGCTCGATCAGATTCGAGCGGGTGGAGATAATGCCGGCGGCGGATGTTTTGGCGTGGATAAAGTCGACGGAAACTTCCTTCGGCGCAAGCCCCGTGATCAGGTCCATGTGGACGAGGACGGTTTTACCGGCTGCGTTCAGGCGGCTGACAATGCCGGGGATGCTTACGATATCGCCGTACAAAACAAACACAACCCCGATATCCGACGCAATGCATTTTTCAAGGCCGGCGTCGTCCTTGACCGCGGCGACAACAGGATTCGCCTCTACCAGATCGATAAATTGCTCATGTTTCATCAGAAACCTTTCCGCTCCGCGCGGCGTTTTCGTTTCCGCACAAAAAAGAGCACAACAAAAGTATACAATACTTTCGCCGTGCTCTTCATCTCATTGGCTCAAAATATAATCGCCGTCAGGCGTTGCCTGTCTCCGGCTTCGCGGTGTCCATCTGACCTGCGCTGCTTAGTAATTTTCCTCGCGGACCTCAAAGAATGCCTGCGGATGCTTGCATACCGGGCAGACTTCGGGAGCGGATGTGCCGACAACGATGTGGCCGCAGTTCCTGCATTCCCAGACTTTGACTTCGCTCTTCTTGAAGACTTCATTGTTCTTCACGTTTGCAAGGAGCTTGCGATAACGCTCTTCGTGTGTCTTCTCGATTGCAGCTACGCCGCGAAACTTTGCCGCAAGTTCATGGAAGCCTTCCTCGTCCGCTTCCTTCGCCATACGGTCATACATGTCGGTCCACTCGTAGTTCTCGCCTTCCGCGCCGGAAAGCAGATTCTCGTCCGTGTCACCGAGCATCCCCAGTTCCTTGAACCAGAGCTTCGCGTGCTCTTTCTCGTTGTCCGCTGTCTTCTGGAAAAGAGCAGCGATCTGCTCGTATCCCTGCTTCTTCGCTACAGACGCAAAATAAGTATATTTGTTGCGGGCCTGGGACTCGCCGGAAAATGCTTCAAGAAGGTTCTTCTCCGTTTTGGTGCCGGAATAAGGGTTCATTGTTTACCTCCATGTATAATTTTTGTTCGTGAAAATTTCTGTGTCAGTCCGGACAGAATGAACATGCCTGTCCGGTCGGCGGAAAGTTTTACGTTTATATTTTAGCAAAAACAGTGGGGTAGATTCAAGAGAAAGCGTATGGGAGAGCGGGCAACATTTGGCATCCGGCCTCTGCGTCAGGTTACTCTTCGCAGATGATATGTATCCGCTTCTGGCTTACTCCAGTGCCTCTTTCACCACCTGACGATACCCGTCCACCATGACACAGATATCCAGCCCGATGGCGGCGCTGTCCACATTCATCTTGAAATACTCCTGCGCCTTCTTCGCGTTATCGCAGTAAATCATGCAGAACTTACCGGCTGCATGGCAGGCATCTATAATCCTGCGCACTGCCTTCAGAAATTCCGGATTGGAGAACTGTCCGGGCATTCCCATCGCTGTCGAAAGGTCGTACGGTCCGATGAAAATTCCGGCGACGCCCGCGGCTGCGGCGATATTTTCAATATCCTCCAAGCATCCCATTGTCTCACACTGAGGAATCAGAAGCGTCTCTTCATTCGCGTTCCGGAACCATTCATCCAGCGAGCCTCCCATATCATATGTAAAGCCGTTCGATCTCTGTCCCGCGACGCCGCGGCTGCCGATCGGATAATACTTGCCATACTCCACAACCTGCCGGACATCTTCAATCGAATGTACCTGCGGTATGATTAAACCTTTACAGCCGACATCCAGAAGTTTTAAAACAGCAGGTCTTGAAATTTCCCTGACTCTCGCGAGCGGTGTCAGATTTCTTCTTTCTGCCGCGCAGACAAATTCTCCGACGCTTTCCGCCTCGAACGGGCCATGTTCTGTGTCAATAATGACATAGTCCAGACCCGCGAATCCCATGCTTTCAATAGCTGCGGCGCTGCCGCTCTCGAAAAATGTTCCTACAGTTTTTTCTCCCCGGTCGAGTTTTTCTTTCCAAAGATTCTTCATAAATACCCCCTTTGCTTCTTGCGGAACAGCCGGTTACTCCAGCCCTGCCCCTTTCATCGCGGAAACCGCATGGTCTGTATAAAACTTATAGAATCCTTTTCGTTTCGGCTGTTTGGGGATCCCTGCCTTTGACCTTCTTTCCAGTTCCGCAGTCGCTTCTTCAATCGAGCATGGAACGCCATGAATTCCTGTCATGTTAATTTCCCGTGTCTCACAATCGTAGGAGATCAGATCGCCTTCTTCCAGGAACGCGATTGGCCCGCCGCTTGCCGCTTCCGGGCTTACATGGCCGATTGCCGCTCCTCTGGTCGCTCCGGAGAAACGCCCGTCCGTAAGAAGCGCGACTTTTCCATTAATTGTCGGATCACAGACAATCGCTTCCGTTTCCATCAGCATCTCCGGCATACCGGCGCCTCTGGGTCCCTCGTAACGGATGACCATAATGTCTCCCGGATGAATTTTATGTTCTACAACCGCGTTATAGGCATCCTGCTCGCAGTCAAAGACTCTCGCGGGTCCGGTAACTTTTCTCTGCTCGGGCACACACGCCGAATATTTAAAAACAGACCCCTCCGGCGCAATATTCCCCTTCATAACCGCAACGCTTCCAATTTCATGAATCTGATCAACCGGCAGAATTACATCTTCTCTTTCAAGCCCGTAATTGTGAAGATAACCAAGGTTTCTTTCGAAGAAATTAGACCTCTGCAGATCTTCCAGATTTTCGCCGAGGGTTTTGCCTGTAACCGTCATGACATTAAGATCAAGCATCTCCCGCAGTTCCATCTGAACCATCGGAATTCCGCCGGCGAACCAGAAGGACTCTGTCTGATGCTGTCCGCTCGGCGTCACGTTACCGATATGCGGAACTTTATGGTTGATTTCATCAAACAGGTCAATCGGCAGGTCATACCCCAGCTCTCTCGCAATGCTCGGCAGATGGAGCGTCGCGTTCGTCGAGCCACCGATTGCGCTATGAATGATAATGGCATTCCGGAACGCCGCTTCCGTCAGGATCTGAGACGGCCGGATATTCTTTTCGACCAGCTCCATGATTTTACGGCCTGCTTCTCTTGCATAGTCCAGAATGTCACGCATAGTCGCCGGCGCAAGGGCGCTGCCGGGAAGCGCGAGTCCCAGCGCTTCTGCCATACACTGCATTGTACTGGCTGTTCCAAGAAAAGCGCACGCGCCGCAGGAAGGACAGCCGGTCAGCTTATAATCCCGGATCTCTTCCTCTGTAATGGCGTCCTTTCTCTTCTGCCTCAAAGAGATATCTCCGGCAAGAATCGATGTGGTCGCATTCGGACCGGGTCTCATGCTTCCGCCCGGAATGAAAATCGAAGGGATATCCATCCTGGCAATTGCCTTTAAATGCGCCGGCACGGATTTATCGCAGCTCGAAGAAAGAATCATACCGTCCCACTGAACCGCGCTCGCGTGCATCTCCACCATATTGGCGATTGCTTCGCGGGACGCGAGAATGACATTCATTCCCGGTCCTCCCTGCGCGCAGCCGTCGCAGATGTCCGTGCAGTGATACTGTGCCGGGAAACCGCCTTTTTCGAAAACGCCGTACTTGGCCTGTTCGGTGAGTCTGTCAAGATGTACGCTTCCCGGGTGAGAATCGCCATACGCGTCTTCTATCATAATCTGCGGCTTCTGAATGTCATGCTCGTCCCAGCCGCTGCCCATTTCGAGAGCGTCAAACTGCGACCACCATAATCTTTCGCTTTTACTTCTCTGATTCATCCTTATCTGTCCTCGTGTTTACCGCTTCCATAATGGATTTGCGGTTCTGTTCCAGATGCTCGGCCATCGTCTTTCTCGCCATTGCAGGATCATGCGCTGCGATTGCGTCGACGATATTCCGATGTCCGGAAATTGTTGCAGCAAGAAGCTTGGTTCCGTTCAAAGAACCGAAAAGACCGACTGCATAAGTAATGACCGGAATCAGTTTCGGTACGACATCATTATGCGTGCAGTCGGCGATTGCGATATGAAAACGGTTGTCATTCGGAAGATGGTCTCTTTTTTCCAGTATATCTGCCTCGACTTCACCGCATATTCTTTTAATATTCGCAATGTCTTCATCAGTTGCGCGTTCTGCCGCCAGCTGCGCGACCCACGGTTCGATCTCCATACGGACCTCCAGCAGGTCCTTCGCGAGCTTGAGCTGGTCTTTGTAAAACTCGAACCCCAGAGGATCACTGACCTGTCCCGGATTATTGGCTATAAATGTGCCTTTCCCCCTTTGAATGACAAGTATGTTCCTGGCCACCAATATCTTGACGGCTTCTCTGATGGAGCCCCGGCCGACATTCAGCAGACTTCCCAGCTCGAACTCGTTCGGAAGCTTGTCTCCACTTTTAAGATTTCTGGTTATGATCAGCTGCGAAATCTGCTCGGCAACCCTTTCCGGGAGCGGCAGATTGTTGGTTGTAACATTCTGAAACTGATTTTCCTGCATATTGATTACCTGATGACCACGATGCCTTTCCAATGGAATGAACAGCCGCAAATACCATTTATGGTATTTACTGATTTTCAAAATTATATCACAGAACATCTGGAATTTAGGTAAAAACACAGGGAGGCCGGAGCTTGTCTTCTCCGGCCTTCCTGTCATTGAATAACCATTTTCCGGGCAGGAACCTCGCTCCGGAAGACAGTTCGATCAGGCCGTCAGCAGTCGGACCTGATTATAAGTTGTAAGAAACCGCGTCACATCAGTCCCGGAAGAACTCCCTGGAAAAGGCTGAGGATGCTGACAAAAATCAGGATCGTTACGCCTGCAATGAAGCCGCCGATCGTCCAGCCGCGGATCGTATCTGTGACATCGATATGGAAGAATCTGGAAATTGCCCAGAATCCGGAATCGTTCGGAAGAGAAAGTCCGATGCCGCCCGCGCAGATGGCAATCGCGCAGAGAATCGGAGAAACTCCGGAAGCCGCGGCCGCCGACGCCATAATGGCAGATGTCGTTGTAAGAGCGACTGTTGTGGATCCCTGAGCGCACCGCAGAACCTGCGAGATGACAAAGCAGAGCACAAGGATCGGAATGTTGAACTTTCCGAAAAAGCCGGTAATAAAATCAGCAATGCCGGAAGCCTGAAGGATTCCGCCGTAAGCTCCGCCGGCACCGGTGATCAGAAGGATCAGGCCGACCTTGTCTGCGCCGTCCGACATAATCTCGGTAACGGAACGCTGCAGATACGGTCTGGAAATCAGGGCACCGTAAAGGACACCTATCGTCATTGCTACATTCTTGGAGCCGAGGAACTTAAGTACATTCAAAACAGTTCCTTCCGGCATAAACATCGGACCGAACGAACCAATCAGAATCAGAATGATGGGAACAAGCAGAATGGACAGAGCCATTCCCGCGCTCATCTTCGGCTTTACACCGGCTTTTCCTGTTTCCTCCGCCGCTTCCTTTATTTCGGCGTCCATATCGGAGAAGTCCCATGTTTTGCCGGCTTTATGGTCCTGTTTGTTCAGGAATCCGCCATAGATGATACCGCCGGCGAACATGCCGATAAATGCGGAAATCAATGCGTAGAAGAAGAAAATACCTACGTTAATTCCCATGTTCTCGGCTACAGCGAGAGGCGGGGCTGTCGGAAGTACAAGGGCAAATGTGCAGGTTGTCGCAATGGATATCGCGCAGGCATAACCTGTCATGGAATAGCCGGTTCTTCTGGAAAGTACACGCAGCATCGGCGCGAACATGATATAAACAACATCGCCGAATACAGGAATACCTGTGATGAATCCGGAGATCGCGACAGCAATCTGGGACTTGTCATCGCCAAGTTTCTTCAGAATGCCATTCGCGATATTGTCAATACCGCCGGACTCGTACATGAACATGCCGAGGATAACGCCAAGGCCGGTTACAATACCAATGCCGCCAAGGGTCGAACCGAACTTGGCGGTTACCGTGTCCGTGACATCCGCAAGAGACATGCGGCAGGCTATACCTGTTCCGTATGCAGTTACCAGCAGTGCTACGAAAGCGTTCAGTTTCAACTTAATGATACAGAACAGCAGCACCGCGATTGAAATCAGGAAGATTACCATTAACATAGGTCATTTCTCCTTTTACTGAATGTTCCCCCCTGTTCTGCGGACTTTCTATTATTCCGCTTACAGGATCTTCGCAGGCGATGGTTCCTGAAATCGCCCGCACCTTCATCTATCCTGTCTGAAACATAATACGTCATACGTCTAGTGTCAATCCAAAACATGTCAAAAATTAAATTTTCATTAATAATCTCTAATCTGCAGATTCATTTTTTGGCATTAATTTACAATTCTCCGCGTTCTCATATTATATTGTTGTATAGAAAAATTCTCGTTTCGAAAAAAAATCTTAGAATATACCATCATTATGCATATATTTCAATTACATGTTTTCTACAATTATTCGTTGCCATTTATGTGCAATATTCGCATTGTGTCGTATGACGTATGACGTTATAATGAAGTCGCCTGATGAAAAATCAAGTTGTATATCCACACATTGGAGCATTCTTATCCACCTTAAATTTCATATATCGAAAGGAGAATATTAACTTATGAAAGCTGTCAAAATCGAAAAGCCCTGGGAAATTGCCTGCGTTGAACAGAACAGACCTGAGAAGCCCGGAAAGGGACAGGCTCTGATCCGTATCATGACCGCCGGCGTATGCGGTTCCGATATCGGCGCGTTCCGCGGAACCAACAAGCTGGTTTCCTATCCCAGAGTCATCGGTCACGAACTCGCCGGAATTATTGAAGCCATTGACGAAGAAGACAATCCGAAGGGATTCAAGGTCGGTGACAAGGTCATCGTCGATCCTTATGTATATTGCGGTCACTGTTATCCCTGCAGCATCGGAAGAACCAACTGCTGCGTAGATCTGCATGTGCTTGGCGTTCATATTGACGGCGGCATGGCCGAGTATTTCTGCCATCCTTCCAGGCTGCTTGTAAAGATGCCTGATGACATGGACTGGGTTCTCGCGGCTATGGCAGAACCTCTTACGATTTCTCTTCATGGTGTTCACAGAGGTGCTCTCAAGGCCGGTGAACATGTGGCGATCTACGGCGCAGGAACGATCGGCGTTCTCGCGGGCATGGTTGCGCAGGCTTACGGCGCGCACGCAACGATCATCGATCTTGTACAGGAAAGACTGGATTTTGCAAAGAGCGTCGGTGTTGAGAACATCATTAATTCCGGCAAGGAAGACGTTGTAGCCAGAATTAATGAAATTACTAATGGCGTAGGTGCGCAGCTTGTCATGGAATGCACCGGAGCAAATCCCTGCATCCGTCAGACTCTTGACATCGTTTCCAACGCGGGCCGCATTACATTCACGGGCTGGCCGTCCAAGGAGACTTCTCTCCCTACCGATATGATTACCAAGAAAGAAGTTGATATCCGCGGAGCACGCACCAGCGCAGGAGAATTTGAAGAGGCAATTGAGCTGATCAACTCCGGCAAGGTTGATATCCGCAGAATTCTGACAAAGGTTGTTTCTATGGACGAAGCACCGGAAACCATCAGAGACATCGAGAAGAACCCCGGCAACTACCTGAAAGTTGTTGTTAACGTTGGTTTGGACAAGTAAAATTATTACGTAAACAGCAGTCAGCCAGAGCAGCTTTATGCTGCTCCGGCCTTTTTCGAGTTGCGAGGTATTAATTTATGAAGGAACTCTACCTTACAGAAGAGAAAAACGGTATCTCTGATGCGCAGCTGGACGAAATGCTGCGGAATCTGTTAAACCAGTGGCCCGATATTCATAAAGTTCTGATCATTCCTCCGGATTATACACGGTGCTACTCCTACGCCGGTATCATCACGCAGAAGATCTATCAAATGATCGGTGACAAAGCGCATGTCGATGTCATGCCCGCGCTGGGTACCCACATGCCGATGAGCGAAGAAGAAATGCAAAAGTTCTTCGGTGATGTGATCCCAAGAGACCGGATCATCGTCCATCACTGGCAGACTGACACCATCCGGCTTGGATATGTCCCCGCGGAAGTATGTTCAGAGATCAGCGGCGGGCTTTTCCCCGAGAAAATTGACGTCGAAGTCAACCACCTTCTGTTCGACGGAGGATATGATCTGATTCTCTCGGTCGGGCAGGTTGTTCCGCACGAAGTCGTCGGCATGGCGAATTATTCAAAGAATATTTTCGTCGGCACCGGCGGACGCGAAATGATTAATAAGTCTCATATGCTGAGTGCGATCTGCGGCATGGAACAGGCGCTTGGCGTGATGAACAGCCCTGCGAGAAAGCTGTATGATTACGCACAGCAGCACTTTATTGACGGCAGGATCCCGCTTGTATATCTGCAGACGGTCACGACCTCCGAAAATGATGCGGTCAAGCTTCACGGTTTATACATCGGGCAATCCAGAAAACCTTTTGAGCATGCCTGCGAACTGGCACAGAAGCTCAACATCGTTCATGTGGAAAGAAGGGCCGCAAAGGTTGTCGCATACCTGGAACCTACAGAACTGAAAACCACATGGGTCGGCAATAAAGGCGTGTACCGCACCCGCATGATGATCGCGAACGGCGGTGAACTTATCCTTCTCGCACCCGGCATCCGGGCATTTGGCGAAAATGAAGAAATGGATGCGATGACCCGCAAATACGGATACACCGGAACAAAGCATATCCTCGATCTCTATCGTCAGGGTGCCTTTGAGGGAAAACTGATGAGTGCGGCACACCTGATTCAGGGATCAACCGATGGCAGATTCACAATCACCTATGCCACCAATCCGGATCTGATGTCCAAAGAGGAAATAGAAGGCGTAGGTTACCAGTGGGTGGATTACAACGAAATCAGTAAACGTTATGATCCGAAGAAGCTGAAGGACGGCTGGAATGTTTTGCCGGACGGAGAGGAAATCTATTATGTAAGCACACCCGCGCTAGGACTCTGGAAAGTGGATGACTGACGCATCCATTTCCGCATCCGTAAACGGGATATGAAAGATTATAAGGAGGAAAGCATATGAACAAAGAAAAACAGTTGATCAGTCAGCGCATGCGTGAAATTTCTCCGGAGATGGATCCTCTGCGTCTTGGGACCGGCTGGTCCGTGGCAGACCTTTCCAAACCGCAAATTTTCATTGAGAGCACTTTTGGAGACAGCCACCCGGGATCCGGTCATCTGGATAAGCTTGTCGCCGCCGCACGCGAAGGTGTCTCCGAGGAAGGCGGACATGGCGCGAGATATTTTACAACTGATATGTGCGACGGCGAAAGTCAGGGCACAGACGGCATCAACTACTCACTTGCCAGCCGTGAAATGATCGCGAACATGATCGAAATTCAGGCGAACGCAACGCCTTTTGATGCGGGCGTTTTCATTGCGAGCTGCGATAAAGGAATGCCCGGCAATCTCATGGGACTTGCCAGAGTCAATATTCCTTCGGTTGTTGTAACGGGCGGCACAATGGCAGCGGGTCCGGAAATGCTCACGCTGGAACAACTGGGCATGTATTCCGCTAAATATGAAAGAGGAGAAATTGATAAATCCCGTCTCGACTGGGCAAAACAAAACGCCTGTCCTTCCTGCGGCGCCTGCTCTTTCATCGGCACCGCGTCGACCATGCAGATCATGGCGGAAGCACTGGGCCTGACCCTTCCGGGTAGCGCGCTGCTGCCCGCTACAAGCCCGGACCTTGTCGAATATGCGCGAGAAGCCGGCCGTCAGGCTGTGCGTCTTTCAAAGATGGAGCACATGCGTCCCAGAGATATCGTGACTCTTGAAAGCTTCGAGAATGCGATTCTGGTTCACGCGGCGATATCCGGCTCCACAAACGCGCTGCTTCACATTCCGGCAATAGCGCATGAATTCGGCATTACAATCACAGGCGATACGTTTGACCGGCTTCACCGCGGCGCTCACTATCTTCTGAATGTGCGTCCTGCAGGCGAGTATCCGGCCGAGTTCTTCTATTATGCAGGCGGCGTTCCTGCGATCATGGAGGAAATCAAGAGCGTGCTTCACCTTGATGTAATGACCATCACAGGAAAGACGCTTGGCGAAAATCTGGAAGAGCTCAAGAAGAACGGCTTCTATGACAGATGCCAGGAATGGCTTGACAAAGCAAATAAAGCTCGCGGGACAAACATTAAGAAGGAAGATATCATTCATCCGTTTGACAAGGCAATCGGAACGGACGGATCTATCGCGATTCTCAAGGGAAACCTGGCTCCGGAAGGCGCGGTCATCAAGCACACCGCCTGCCCGAAGGAAATGTTCAAAGCAACGCTGCATGCAAGACCGTTTGATTCCGAAGAGGAATGCATCGACGCGGTACTGCACCACAAGGTACAGCCCGGTGACGCCGTATTTATCCGCTACGAAGGTCCCAAGGGCTCCGGCATGCCCGAAATGTTCTATACGTCGGAAGCCATTTCCTCGGATAAGGAACTCGGCAAGTCGATTGCCCTTATTACAGACGGTCGTTTTTCCGGTGCTTCCACCGGCCCTGTCATCGGTCACTGCTCACCGGAAGCGCAGGCAGGCGGTCCGATCGCTCTCGTTGAAGAGGGTGATTTGATCGAGCTCGATGTTTTTGCCCGCAATCTGAATATTGTCGGCGTCAAGGGCGAGCGCAGGACTCCGGAAGAAATGGAGAAGATCCTGGAAGAACGCCGGAAATTATGGGTGCCGAAACCGAGAAAATATAAATCCGGTGCGCTCCGGTTATTTGCGGAACATGCCGCTTCACCGATGGAGGGCGCTTATCTGAAGTTTGAAGACTGAGTTTGTTTTGCAGAAAAAAGGTAAAGGAGATTACAAATCATGAAAAGTTCATTTCGCTGGTATGGAGATGATGATCCGGTAAAACTCTGGCAGATCCGCCAGATCCCCGGTATGCGTTCCATCGTATCAGCTGTCTACGATGTAAAGCCCGGGGAGGTATGGCCGGAAGAAAGCATCAAGCATATTGCGGATGAGTGCAGGGAAAACGGTCTTGTTTTTGACGTTGTCGAGTCCATTCCGGTACCGGAGGAAATCAAGCTCGGCCGTCCTGATCGTGACAGAATGATCGATAATTACTGCGAGAGCATTCGCCGCTGCGCGAAGTACGGCGTTAAGGTTGTAACATACAACTTCATGCCTGTTTTTGACTGGACCAGAACACAGCTTGACAAAAAGGCCGCCGACGGCTCCACAAGCCTGGTTATGTACTGGGATCAGCTGAAAGGTCTTGATCCGCTCAAAGATGATATCCATCTTCCCGGATGGGACGCTTCTTATACGCAGGAAGAAGTCCGCGACCTCATTAATGCGTACGGAGAGATCGGCGAGGAAGGTCTTTGGGAGAATCTTGCATACTTCCTGAAGCGTGTCGTTCCGGTTGCTGAAGAAGTCGGCGTCAAAATGGCAATTCATCCGGATGATCCGCCGTATCCGATCTTCGGCCTTCCCAGAATCATTACCTGCGAGAAGAATCTGGACAGAATGCTTTCCATTGTAGATTCGCCTGCGAACGCGCTCTGCCTTTGCACAGGTTCTCTTGGAAGCTCGCCGAAGAACGATATTCCCGCAATGGTTGGCAAGTACGCCGGCATGAACAGAATCGCGTTCATGCATATCCGCAACGTCAAGATTCTTCCGGATACTTCTTTCGAGGAAGCAGGGCACCTGAGCCAGAACGGATCTCTGGATCTGAATGCGATCGTCAAAGCACTCGTTGATAATGGCTTTGACGGGTATTTCCGTCCTGACCACGGCCGTATGATCTGGGGCGAAACCGGCAGAGCCGGTTATGGCCTGTATGACAGAGCGCTTGGAAGCGCGTATCTGAACGGCCTGATTGAGGCAAACGGTGGAACCATCGAGACACTGGAATAATCAAATTCGCAGCAGCCGCCGGCCGGCTGCTGTATTTATGAGGTGACAAATTATGAAACTGAATCGTACAGGAGTACTAAACAATAAAGAGGAATGGCTCTCCAAGGGATATGATCTTCCACATTTTGACATAGATGCCATGGCGGCAGCTACGAAAGCTGCTCCTGTGTGGGTACACTTCGGTGCAGGCAATATTTTCCGCGCTTTTCACGCGAATCTCGCACAGAGAATGCTCAATGAAGGCCTGACGGATAAGGGGCTGATTGTTGCAGAGGGATTTGATTATGAAATTGTTGAAAAACAATACCGCGCGCACGACAACCTTTCCGTACTTGTTACGCTGAAGGCAAACGGTTCCGTCGAAAAGACCGTTGTAGGCTCTATTGCGGAATCCTGCATACTGGATTCAGCGAACGATGCCGAATTTGCCAGAATGAAAGAGATTTTCACTTCCGATTCTCTTCAGCTTTGCACGTTTACAATCACGGAAAAAGGCTACAGCCTTGTTAACGGCAAAGGCGAACAGCTTCCTGCTGTAACAGCCGATTTTGCCGCAGGCCCCGCAAGGCCGGCAAGCTATATCGGTAAGGTTGCGGCTCTTCTGTATGCCAGATATAAAGCAGGTGAAAAGCCGGTTGCCATGGTATCGACCGACAACTGCTCTCACAACGGCGAAAAACTCTATGGCGCAATCAGTGCTTACGCAGACGAGTGGGTAAAGAACGGTCTCGTAGAATCCGGATTCAAGGCTTACATCAATGATGAAAACAAAGTAAGCTTCCCCTGGTCAATGATCGACAAAATCACACCCCGTCCGGACGCGTCTGTTGAAGATATCCTGAAGAAAGACGGGCTTGAGGATCTGGAGCCTGTCGTTACATCGAAGAAGACCTTCATCGCTCCTTTCGTTAACGCGGAGGAAACAGAATATCTGGTAATCGAGGATAAATTCCCGAACGGAAGGCCTGCGCTTGATAAGGTCGGCGTTATTTTCACGGATCGCGAAACCGTAAACAAGGTTGAGCGGATGAAGGTTACAACCTGCCTCAATCCTCTTCACACTGCTCTTGCAGTCTATGGCTGTCTTCTCAGTTATACAAAGATTTCCGATGAGATGAAGGATGAAGATCTTGTAAAGCTCGTCAAGACGCTTGGCTACAAAGAGGGACTTCCTGTTGTAACCAATCCCGGTGTACTTGATCCGAAAGAGTTTATCGACACTGTAGTCAATGTGCGGGTTCCCAATCCGTTTATGCCGGATACGCCGCAGAGAATTGCGACGGACACCTCGCAGAAACTTGCGATCCGCTATGGCGAGACAATCAAGTCTTATATTGCGGACCCTTCCAGAAAGGCTTCTGACCTCACGATGATTCCGCTTGTTCAGGCGGGATGGCTGCGTTATCTGATGGCAGTCAATGACGAGGGCGAGGCATTCGAGCCTTCACCGGACCCGTTATATGAAGATGCGCATAAGTACGTCGCATCGTTCAAGCTTGGCGACGTTCCGTCCAGAGGAGAAGTTACGGAGAAAGTCCTTCCGCTTCTTAAAAATGCGCAGATTTTCGGCGTAGATCTGGAAGCTGCCGGACTTGCTGATAAAGTCATTACGATGTTCATAGAGGAACTTGCAGGAAAAGGCGCTGTCCGCAGGACAATTGAGAAGTATACAGCCTGAGTGCAAGGCTTGATCCTGAGAATCGCCCAAAGATCCTCTGAATGTTAATACCGGAATCTTCCCTGTGTATTTTTGCCCGAAAGCATGTATACTAGAATTATTCTTTCAACAAATCCGCAATCACAGGGGCTATCGTATGAAGACCGAGGACATTACACTCGCTGACAATATATATCACAACCTTCGCAATGAGATTGCGTACCTGCAGCTTGAACCGGGCCGCAAACTCAGCGAGGTGAAAATTTCCAAACAGTATAACTGCAGCCGCATTCCGGTCCGCGAAGCTCTGCAGCGGCTGGCAACGGAAGGTTGTCTTGATATTTATCCAAAGCGAGGCAGTTTTGTATCTCCGATAGATCTCGTGAAGCTTGAACGTATCAGGTATATTCGGGAAGTGATTGAAACAAGGGTGATTCTGGATGATTTTGACAAGGGACTTCTGAAGCCGATTCTTCCTGTGTTGAATTCTATGATAACAAGGCAGAAACAGCTTCTGCAAATAAACGATTATACCCATATCTTTGAGCTGGATACGGAGTTTCACTTTTTGTTTTACTCAATAGATAAAAAGGATTATGCGTTTGAATACGCCGGAATGAATGAAATCAACTATTTCCGTGCCAGACTCCTGACACTCAAAGCCGAATCCAAAACAAATATGGTGTCCCAGCATGAAGCTATTGTTGACGCGATCAATCGGGATGACAGGGGCGCATTGAATGCAGCTTTGGTGCAGCATTTCCGGAATGTTACGAACGTCATGCAGTGCAATACATTCAAGACGAGTTCGGGGGAGCCGTACTTTCGCTGACATATTCTTTATAACATGTCGTAAACAGAAAGCGGGTCAGATGTTTGGCTTCTGACCCGCTTTCGCTATTTAAATACCTTACCGTTTTATTATTTATGCAGATTCTTCTCCCGCACCCCCGACGGTACGCCCCTCGTCTCCGCCTTATCAACCGCTTCCCAAAGTCCGTTGATATAGGTCGCGCCAAGCGCCCTGTCATACAGGCCATAGCCGGGCATCACACCGGGCTTGCCGACTTCGTCCCAGATCATTCTGCCGTGGTCCGGGCGAATCGGCCCGTCAAAACCAGTCTCATAAAGCGCACGCACGATCTCATACATGTCAAAGTTACCGTCAGAAGAAAGGTGCGCCGCTTCCTCGAAGTCGTAGTTTTCCCGCGACTTGTCATTGAACTTGAGGTTTCTGACATGCGCGAAGTGAATTCTTCCCTGCAAAACACGAATCATATGCGGCAGTGAATATTCCGGCCTGAAAAGACCGGGGTACCGCGGCAGCGGTACCATCGTTCCGCAACAATGATACTGCTGATCCGCAGTTGGATACCGAAGGTATCCTTTCCCGGGTGCGTCAGCCCTGTTTAC
>Ga0256406_1000978_pt1 | contig 48032 bp, 41 predicted proteins | sample RumenRJG_03DNA_FD_185986 | JGI IMG/M metagenome (GOLD analysis project Ga0256406, IMG submission 185986) | Bovine rumen microbial communities from Lethbridge, Alberta, Canada - RJG_03 | ecosystem: Host-associated > Mammals > Digestive system > Stomach > Rumen | place: Canada: Alberta | collected... | reverse complement strand
CTTCCGGTCTCAACAGTCAAGTCTCATGTGAGGAGAGGCCTTGCGGCCATGAAAAAAAGGAGTGAGGAATCATGACGCAGAAAGAGATTATATCCATCATAAAAGGAAGCGTACAGGAACCGCCGGAACGGTGCGTGGACGTCTGCCTGGACAATCTTCCGGATGTACGGAGACGTCCGTACCTTCAGCGTCTTCTTGCACTGGAGCTCAGGTCGTTTTCTGGTCTGTTCTATGCCGGCGTCGTCGTGTTTGCCAGCCTGGAGTTTTTCATCTGGCAGGCGCTGTCTCCGGATCAGGCGCTGCGGACAGCGGCACTCTTTTCGGCTGTAATCCTGCTCTTCCCTGCGGGACAGCTGATGGCGCAGGGAGAGGGGGATATGGATGAACTGGAGAGGACCTGCCTGTACAGCCGGGGACAGCATCTGATGGCGAAGGCCATGTGTTTCTTCCTGCTTTCCATTGTGGAGAGCGGGATTACCTTCTCAATGGCTGCCGTATACTGCCCGCAGGGAGCGGGTGCTGCGGTTTCCACATTGATCCCGGGATTATGCGGGAGTGCGGCGGCACTTTGGGAGGCACGCCTGTTGAGCCGCAGAAAGGGGCCGATGCTTGTGACCTTCGTCGCAGCAGCTCTTGCTGGTTCCTTCTTCCAGGGACGTATCGCGGGCAAGGGACTTCTGGCGGAAGGAGTGTCTGCAGCCGCACTTTTCATTCTTATTCTGATTCAGTTTCCGACATTTCTGGCCGGGGGAGCGTACGATGAAGCTTACAGTATCTGATCTTACGAAAACATTTGGAAGAAAGACGGCAGTCAGCCATGTGAATCTGGAACTGACACCCGGGGTCTATGGGCTGCTGGGGCCAAACGGAGCAGGAAAGACGACCCTGATACGTCTGCTTGTGGATCTTCTGCGCCCGGACCAGGGAGCCGTTCTGCTTGACGGGAAGAACATCTCTGACATGGGCGAGGAGTACCGGATGCAGCTTGGGTATCTTCCGCAGAAGGCAGGATATTATCCATGGCTTTCGGCAGAGAAGTTTCTGCTCTATATGGCTGCCCTGAAGGGACTGGACAGGGCGGATGCGGCAGAGAGAACCCGGACACTGCTGCAGACTGTGGGACTTTATGAAGAGCGGAAAAAGCATCTGTCTGCCTATTCGGGAGGAATGCTGCAGCGGGTTGAGATTGCTCAGGCACTCCTGAATGATCCGAAGATCCTGATCCTGGATGAGCCGACCACAGGTCTCGATCCCCAGGAGAGGATCCGCTTTCGAAACATGATCCGGCGTTTTTCCGGAGACCGGATCATCCTTCTTTCCACCCATATCGTCTCCGATGTGGAGCAGGAAGCAGACCAGGTCATTCTTCTGCGGGAAGGGCATGTGGTCCGCACGGGGACGGTACAGGAGATCAGCAGCTCTGTCGCGGGGAAAGCCGTTGAAGACGGGACTTCGCCCCTTGAAAACGCCTATCTCCGCTACTGCGGACAGGAGGCATCATGATCCGGGCAGAGATGAAAAAGGCCTGGTCCCGCCCGATGACCATCATCGCTTTGCTCTTTGCCTGCCTTCTGCAGGTCTTCTATCCTTTTTCAAATCGGGATACCAGTCTCCGGGAGCTTTCAGCAGAGATCAACAAAATGTCCGGACCCATGAACAGCAGTTGGGATAAGACCATTTCAGCCCGCTATAAGGCAGAATGGGGAGACAGCGGACCTTCCGATGAGGAGTACGGGACTCTTTCCGCCGGACAGAAAGCGCTTCTGTATGCCATGCCCTATACGGATTTCTCCTCGATGACCGATGATCTTGTAGCGGCCATGAACCAGACATATGGGAGAAAGACGGAGCAGTATTACTCCGGACTGAAAAAAGCGGCGGAAAGCGGAAGGCTGATCTTCGGCATTTCCCCGGCAGCGGAATCGATGTCCGACCAGAGCACGGTAGGGATTGGTTTTCTTCTTTTCATGCTCCTGTTTTCCTGCAGCCTTTTTGCAGGGGAGAGAAATGAGGGCATGGCGCCGCTCCAGGCGACTGCTCATGATGGTCGGAGGCGACTATTTTTCAGCAAATGTCTGGCATGCCAGATCAGCGCTCTGATCGTGTGGATCAGTGAGAATGCTGTCTACGCGCTGACACTCACGTATCTGTACGGCTGGGGGAATCTTTCCGCTGTATGCCAGGGATATAACAAAAATTACTGTCCATATCCTCTGAGCGAGGGACAGTTTCTGCTTGCGGTCCTGCTGATGGGCTTTGCTGCAAGCCAGGCAGCGGCGCTGCTTTTCTTTCTTCTTTCGTATATACCTGCGGGCGTCCAGCAGATATTTGCACTGGAGTTCTTTGCCCTGGTCCTCCCGGCCCTGGCAAGATACTTTCTGGATATCGGACCCCTGGCTCTGTGGATTCCCTGCCTGATGAACTGCCGGGCGCTTCTGGACCGGCTGTGTCTTCTGCAGATTGGAAGTGCGGAGATACCTTATTGGATGCTTGCCGTATCGGAAACCGGGATCATTATCATATTGTCCGTATTTATCGTTCGCTTTCTGGGGCGAAAAGCAGAACGGGCGCAAGTGCAGGAGCATGAACTGAATGAAGTACGAATTTGAAAAACTGTTCCGGAGGAAAGCTGTTCCGATCGCAGCGGTCCTTCTTCTGACTGTCCTATATGTCATTCTGCTCTTTTTCGGAAAGTATGATACTTTAAGCGGGATCGATATCGCAACATTCAGAAAAGACAAGGAATATGCGGCTTATCTCAAAAGCAGAAAACCGGAAAAAGTGGATGCGAAATGGATCGCAGACCTGCCGGAGCGCTATAAGGCTTATGTCGACAAAAACCGGATGACAGAGGAGGAGACCAGACAGTTCTTCAAAGATCAGGAAGCGGAAGGCATGACCTTCGACTACACACCGGATGAAGCACTGGCAGACCCCTATAATATCGATCACGCTTTTGGAATCCTGAAGGATGAAGCCTATCAGTCGACCGAGTTCGAATACTGGATACAGGATTTCGAAGTCTATCTTCCTCTGGCTGAAGATCCTGTTTCCTATATGAAAGCGCATTACGCGGATATGGATCGTTTATGGAAGAAGTGGGATGGTATTACCTATATGCAGAGCATGGGCTACAGTGACCGGCAGACAGCCGATTTCTGGCGTCTCGTGGAGAAGAACTATGCGGGAATGTCTCTCACGGTCGGAAATTCCCTGGGCTGGGACGCACTGACGGGCGACATGCAGTACCTTCCTTATACTCTGGGGATCGCCCTGATCATCGTCCTTGCGGATCTGTTCTCCGTTGAACGGGCCAGCCATATGCGGGATCTTGCGCGGACGACACCAGGCGGAAGAAAGAAACTGTTTCGGGCTAAAATGAAAACGGCTTTTCTCGCAACAGTCTGCGTATGGATGGTATTTCAGGGAGCAGCGCTGATCGCTGCTGCAGCAGGCTTCACGCTGGAGGGAAGTTCCTGCACGGTTCTGACCTATAACGGAGAGCCTTCGCTTTATCCGATGACCTGGGGGCAGTACTATCTTTCCAACTGTCTTTTCAGTCTTCTGGGCAGCCTGTGCTTTGCATTATGCGTCTGCCTCTTCTCAAGCCTTCTGCCGCTGCGCTTTTCTCTGCCTCTTCAGCTGGCTCTGACGATTCTGGCAGGCATGCCGATCGGAAACTTCGACTATGAGGACAAAGTCTTCAAGTGGACGGACTGGCTGCGCGCACTGACCCCGGCTCAGTTCCTGGCATCCTATCCTGTCTTTCAGGTGTATCAGTCGTTTGTCTTTCCGACAGGTGTCCTGAGACTGCCATGGATGATGGGACTGGCGATGGCAGTGGAAACAGGTATCATATTTGGGATTCTCCGGGGAAAAGAGGGGTGATCCATATATAAGTGAAGAGAAGTCTCCAGACGAATGGTTTTCCACCAGAATCTGTGCAGTTTCGGCTGAAGGATTTCCAGAGGGCATTGCGTTGGATGCAGATTGCTCTTATCTGTATACAGTGAAGTTCAGCAGATGAGGCATCCTGTACATGCTGATAAAGAACAAATTGTAAATGAACGCGGTTTGTATCAGACGATGGGACTGGTACGGACCGCCTTTTTCGACTGGAAATATTTTTGGGCTTTATGATAGAAACGAGAGGAGAATCGGAAATATATAGATATCAGAAGTTCATCTTCTGATAGCAGACGGGTTGCGCAGCTTACTCTGACTATGACGAGAGGAGGCACGGTTTGATTGTCACAGATGAAAACTATATAGACTTGCTGAAGCAGAAGGATCAACGTGCGCTGGAATACTTCATCGACAAAGACGGATGGATCGTTAAGTCGATCCTGTCCAGGTCCGCTTTGCCGCGCCAGGAAAGAATGGAGTGCATGAACGATACATTCTTTGCCATATGGCAGAACGCAGGCAGATACGATGAAGCGAAGGCATCGTTCACGACCTGGGTGGCAGGAGTCACACGCTACTGTATTCTGAATTATCTGAAAAAGCAGAAACGGATCGAGTATCTGTCGCTGGATGAAATCTGGGAGACTTCGAACTGGGAAGCAGGACAGCTCCCGGTATATGAGCTGGAGGAGAAAGAACAGTTTCAGCATCTGCTGAAATATCTTCCGCCGGAAGACCAGCAGATCTTCCTGAAACTGTTCTGGGATGACAAGAGCTACGAAGAGGTCAGCAGTGAGATGAAGATCGGAAAGTCAGCACTGTACAATCGTGTCTCAAGAGGGAAAAGGCGATTGAGGGATCTGTTGAAGAGGAGGGAAGAAAATGAAGGATATATTTGATTATCTCCATGAGCAGGATGAAGACCTCGATCACCTTCCGCGGGTCGAACTGCTCGAATCCGAAAAAAAAGATGCTTTGAGATATATCAGGATGCGTGAGAAGGAATCCGCGGATGAAGACTGTTTCTGTGAGCAGAAAGACAGCGCAGAAGAAAGGAATCCGAAGACGATGAAGAAAAGCACAAGAAGAAGTACGATTGCTGCTGTACTTGCTGCAGCTTTGGCGGTTGGCGGAACGGCTTATGCGGCGGTGCGCTGGAACCGCGGACTGGAAGAAGGAATGCAGATCTCGCAGGAGCAGCAGGACCAGCTGGCAACAGAGAATTACGCTCAGACGGTGGGGCAGTCCGTTACCGATGCCGGAGTCACTGTATCGGTGGACCAGTGCATCGTGGATAATTATTTTGCTTACCTCTCGTTCAATGTGACAGGTTATCAGCTGCCGAATGGGGCTGAACCCTTTATTGATGAGACGAACATCTCTGTGGATGGAAAGGATGGATACGCAGGCGGCGGAGGATTCTACGATGGGATTGTTTCTGCGTCTGACGGCTCTCTGGTCTATGCTGACGGAAGCGAGCTTGAAACGGATGAGAACGGCACTGCGGTCACTCACTATGTGCAGGCAGATGGCAGCCTGCAGTATGTACGGACCGTCTCAGCAGGTATGGATAAGGGAGCGCTGATCGGGAAGCCGATCCACGTGGAACTGAAGAATCTGGGAACAGTGGACAGAACCGGGAACTTCACACCGGATGTGGAAGGAACATGGACATTCGACTTCACGCTCCCGGGGTCGAGCAGCGCGAAGGAAGTAAAGCTCGATGCTTCACTTGGCGATACCGGTGCGACCGTCAGCAAGGCCGAGATCTCTCCGGTCTCCCTGTATGTGGAAATGAACTTCCCGCGCCAGGTTGAGATGACGGAATATCTTGATGACGGCAATGGACAGACTGAAGTGTATACCCAGTGGCAGGACGCGCCGGCCCTGACCGGAGTACGTCTGAAAGACGGGACACTTATTCCGTACATTGTTGACGGAGGCGGAGCCGGGTACATGGAAGAAACTGGTGATACTTATATTCAGAGGCGCGGACTGAACCGTGTGATTGACGTACAGCAGGTGGATGCTCTTCTTTTTTACAAGACACCGGTGGAAGACGGAAAACAGCCCACAGAAGATAATTTCTATGTGGTCCCGATTCAGTAACAGACCGGAAGATATCGGACCCCGACATCTGAAGGGTTCTTCCATAATATCTGCGAATGATATTCCCCAAACTTTATCAATATTTACTTTGGGGGAATAGAGATTCTGACAAACGCTCTCTGACATAATAAGCGGCACAGAATTCTGTACCGCTTATGTCATTTCAGAATCCTGTTACAGGTTTCTTACAGAACATACATAAAAGCATCATTACTGGAATCAGGTACTGGAATAGGATGGAATCATAGAAAAGACGATGCAGTCGTCTCAAACCGAAAGGAAGAATAATACCGATATGAGAAAAAAGTTTACTACCATAATGTCCATTGCTGTCCTTGTCGGATCCATGCTGATCTCCACACTAGCATTCGCTTCGGAGAAAGCGTCTGTTTCCACTGATTCAAAAAAGAAAGAAGTCACTGCCGTTCAGGAAACGGAAACTGATGAAAGCAATGACGGATTCATAATCGGAGGTGCCGACGGTCCAACGTCTATCACATTGGCCGGCGGCTGGGAGATGAATACAGGTGACACATCTATTGATGCCGAAGAAAATTCAGCCGCAAAAAAAGCTTACGAGAAGGCAATGAACGACTTTGCTGAAAACAGCTATGAAGTAATCGGAAACAGCTACGAAGTAATCGCTTATCTGGGTTCTCAGGTCGTCGCCGGAACCAACTACTGCTATTTGTGCAGAGAGTCCTCCGATGAGCCCAATCCGGTTGTAGATTTTGTACTTGTTTTTGTTTACGAAGATCTCGGCGGAAACGCAGAGATATCTGATATCACCCCTGTGTTCTCTGCTACTGATGGTCCAGACGATTCGCAGATTGATCAAGATTACGGGACAGAGGTATGGCCGGAGGAAGTCTCGGAAGAAACTGAAGGAGATCAGGATTCACAGGGTGATGATGCATCCGGAACATTCTACATCGGAGACAATTCGAAAGACATTCAGCTTGCCTCCTCGCTTCCCTATCCCGATGGTGTCTTCTATGAATCGATTGAGATTCAGTCAGATAAGGAGCCGTATGAACTGAGAGTGTACGTGAAGACGGACGGAAAGCCTTCTTATGATCTGAAAGCCTGTGCGGATCAGGCATTCAAGAGAATCTCGAACATGGGAATCATCAGTTTCTATGATGCGGAGGATGATCATCTGATTGAATCTTTCGGAACCGCCAGCTCGAAGGAATGATTGTATTCGATGATATTCTGCAGATCATAATACACAGGAATAATTTTTGTTCTTTCCCGCATATGTTTCAAATCTACAGCTACTCAATCGCGTAGATCAGGTCCATCTCGAGATGCCGGTCTCCCAGGTCTATCGTCCGGTGGACGGGATCGATGTCCAGAACATCTCCGTTCAGCCAGCGGTAATTTCCCCTGATCCCGTCGTTCTTGAGCATGGTCTGTTCCGAATCGATCTCAAAGTACAGGACAGAGATCTGAAGTTTTGAAATACGGTCACAGCGCCTGGCCGGAAGCTTTTTGTATCTTTCCAGAATGCTCTGCAGCTTCTCATCCAGTTCCTGCTTCATCTCTTCAGAGAGCTCTGCCGGGTGCACGGTACAGACAGTCTCTGCATCCATCGTTTCATCAAAGCCGGAGAGTGCGTCAAAGGGAGCAAAGATCTTTGCCCGGTTTTCACGCTTCATCTTTGGATGGATGCGGGAGAAGTCGTCTCCGTTATGGACAGGACGGTGCATTTTTCGAAGTGTAACAGAATCAATCATAAGCATCACCTCACTTTCCGATGAGACGGCCGGTTATGCCTTATGGCCGCCGATCTGGGTATTCCTTTCCATGGTACGTGCCCCATTACACAGACTGATCCCACGAAGAATGGCGTTGGCTCCGTACCTCGCTTTTATCGTCAGGATGGCTTTCTCCAGCCGTTTCTGCCTTTCCATGCCGCCGTAGTCGGAAAACAGATCCAGCTGAAAGCAGATGTCCCGCTCGCTTCGGACATGATTGACCGTGAGGAAGATGCGCCGGACTTTCAGCTCGGGTTTCGCGATCCTCTGATACAGGGACACTGCGGCAGGAATGATCTGCTTTGAATAATTCGTGAAAGTACCGAAGCGGATTGTTCCGCCAGAATAGGATGGAACCTTCCTGCCATAACAGTCGATCCGGTATTGTCCGGTGTAGCCGGGACTGCAGACTTCGTATCCGACATACATGGTCATGGAGTCTGCAGTGACCTTCTCTTTTACCATCTGAAGGGACAGGAGTTCCGCCTGTTCCTTGATCGCCAGCTGCGCTTCCTCAAAGGAATAAGCCCTGGGAAGCACTTGTCCGTTGGAGATAGAGTGGGAACCGGTATGGTACTGTTTGATATCTTTCATGGTGCAGGGCTCTATCCCCCATGCATGGTCGATCAGAAGCTCCGCATTGACCCCGAAGATCTGATAGAGCAGGGATTCGTTGGCAACCGATACTTCAGCGATGTCCTTCATCGTGTAGATCCCGTACCGGGCTAGTCTTCCGGAGATGCCGTGCGCAATCTGCCAGAAGTCTGTGATCGGGGTATGGGTCCAGAGCAGGTCCTTGTAGGAATCTTCCGTGAGCTCTGCTATTCGTACTCCGTCTTTATCGGCAGGCTTATGCTTCGCGACAATGTCCATGGCGATCTTGGCCAGATACATGTTGGTCCCGATTCCTCCGGTGGCGGTGATGCCGGTCTCCTTCAGGATCTCCTTTATCACCATCCGGACCAGATCATAGGCGCTGCAGGAATAGATGGAAGCATAGGGAGTGATATCGATGAACACTTCGTCGACCGAATAGACATGGATATCCTCCGCAGAAAAGAACTTTAGGTACATGGAATAGACCTTTGCGGAGTACTTGATGTAGGTCGCCATTCTTGGAGGAGCAATGATATAGTCAATCTTTCGTCCAAGTGTGTTTTCCGCGATACCGATTGCCTGCTTTGCCTCAAAAAGGCGGGGCCTCCCCGGGACACCGACCGCTTTTAGGGCTGGGGAGACCGCCAGGCAGATCGTTTTGTCTGTCCTTGACTCATCCGCGACAAGAAGGTTTGCTTTCAGCGGATCAAGGTGACGCTCCACACATTCCACAGAAGCATAGAATGACTTGAGATCAATACAGATGTAGGTATGCTGTCCTTCTTCTGTCATGACGTCCTCCATAATCGAACATATGTTCTGCACAAAGGCGCAAATAAATAAGACAGGGACGAAATCTGTCTTATGATAGGGTATCCACATGGAACTGACAGGATGCTCTCAGATTACTTTACTGTTTGCACCGGCTCCATGGGCTGATAGTCGATCCTTGCTTTTGCTGCCTGGGAGATCTGGTCTCTGTGGTCCTTGATGAAATAAAGATGGCCTCCCTTCCGGAAGTTCGTCCCGGTCTGCATGAAATGGAATGGGACAGAATACTGTACGCATTCGAGCATGAGGCGCATGACCCATACGTAATCACAGAGCCGGGCATCCGGACCGGATTCTCCGCCACAGGTCACTTCTTCGATCTGTCCCGGATAGTCCCGGAAGAACCTGGACAGGCTGACATTCTCCAACATTGGTTCCACGATGACGGACTTGTGCCGGACTGGAAGACTCAGGAAGAGCGGCAGCCTTCTGTCTGCCTCATACTGGTTTTCACAGGTACAGCAGATCCGGATGTTGTCCCATCCCTGACCCCAGTCCTCCGGAAGGGAGGTATAAAAACGCTCCGGCCTCTTGGTAATGAAATAGAAGGTCAGGTCTGAGCGTTCTCTCATCATCGCCCAGGCTTCCCTGCGCCATTCATCCGCGTCCGGATGAAAGAAGTCGGAGGTAAAGCACGTGTACACCAGGCCGTCCTCCGGCTGCATCCTATACTCGCCTCTCCGGTTTCTCATGACAGGCGCTCTGAAAGAAGATGTCTTCGTGACAATCGAAGAATCCTTGCCAAACTCGGCATCTCTCCGGTACATGTAGCAGTGCCTGCACCCGGACGATATCTTTGTGCACCCGTGCCACGGGTTCCATATGACGGACATGGAATTCACCTCCTCAGCACATCCTCAGGGTAGACCCATTAACCCATCAGACCACTTTTCCCGCAATCAGGTGTCAGGTTCTTCATAAAACTGCCGTCTGCTTCCAGCGGGGTCCTCAGGTCATAACCGAGTTTATTCAGCTCTGTCGCCTTGATCAGCACAAGGTTGATGTCCACGCCTGCCTTCCGGGCGATCTCATCGACCGTAGCTCCCTGGCGGATGTCGTCGACTGTCTCTTTTGTGTCCAGGATCAGATGGGAGGCAAAGGCATTCGCTTCATATTCCATCCGGCTGGTCATCTTAAAGAGGGAGTAGTATTCCTGCATCACACCGTCCTTTGCATCGCCGCGGTGAAGCTGATCATGGCCGAGCTCGTGGGCAATCACGCACTTCCGCACATGGTCTTCCAGGTCTTTATTCAGGAAGATCATCCTGTTTCGCCATTTATAAAGATACATGCCGAGAAGCAGATCCGTGTCCAGATTATCGAAGATCGTGATCCCGAGAGATTCCGCAATCGCTTCCGGATCACTGGTCCCGAAGCGGCAGGCAAGACGGTCCGCCTTTTTATATAAATTCAGCGAATCAATCATTCTTGTACCCCTGAAGGTCAGTTGCCATCCCTGAATCTGAATGGTGTGTACTTGCGGTTGCGTTCCTTCGCATACCAGTAGGCGTCCTGGATTGCCTTCGCGACCGCATCCCGGTCTTCTTCGGAAAGCTCGCCGCCGGCAAAGAGGCCGGTGATGGTATTGACTGCCTCCTCCGCCTGTTTCCTGCCGCGGGTGCCGTATTCTTCCTGGGCCTTTGCGACAAACTGGTCGCTGTCCGTAAGAAGGTCGTTCGTGGTGCAGTCCAGTGCATCGGCGATCTTCTGGTAGATGTCATGCTTTCTTGGATAGCGGCCTTCTGTCTCATAGCCGATGACAGCCCGCTTCCCAACGCCGATTTGTCTGGCAAGCTGTTCCTGCGTCAGCCCTTTTTCCTTTCGCAGCCTTCTGAGATTCTCTGCAAATGACATCTCTGCCTTCCTTTCAATGCCGTTGAATGTCACATGGTTGGTTGACATGTTTAACTATTTCGACTATACTCATTCTCGAAGATGATTTTTAATAACATCTTCTGTAACAAAAGAGTAGCACCTTCCATAATCGGTGTCAATAAGTATCACAAAATAATTTTGAAAGAAGGGAAGACAGAGAAAGCAGACAGGAGAGGAAGTGGAAACTGGTCCCGACAGAACCGGGACCAGCGGATGTGTTGTTACCGGCAGCAGCATAAGTTCTGGTGCGTTTATGCTGCCGATAAGCGGATATGGATACACTCATCCATTTCTGCTTTGCACAGGGAGTGATGAATCTATGAATCTATTTACAGCAGAGGATTACGACAGACTTGCCGACCAGGCACCGTATGGGTTTTTCGAAGACCCGATGGGGACCGGAAACCTGTACCGATATCAGAATCCGGCCTGGGAACCTGCCCGGATCGGAAACTTTCAGGACTATTTCACCGCGGAATACCGTGACTGGGTCATCGGAGCGGTCCGATATGCAGTTGAGACAGAAGGGATGGATATCCAGAGATCGCCGGTTGCGGCTTCCGGATATGATCAGGTTTTTCTGGAAAACCCTGAGATCAGGTCCGTAAAAAGCAGGGAGATGCCGTTACCTGAGTGTGCCTCTGGCGATCCGACCATACAGGTTGATACGGTCGTCATCAGTAATGTCATTTTTTACGGGAGGGAAGGAAATGCATCAGGCAGGAGCAGTCAGTGGTTTCGGGTACGGACATACCTCGACCTGCTTACCGGCGGTGTGTGCAGTCCTGAAGTAAGCGTTTATCAGAGGGAAGAGAATCCCTCCGGGCGGAGGCTCAGTGATGAACTGTGTCCGGTCATCCCGAAAGACCAGCTGGAAGACGAAGCGGACCGGATCCTGGCACACTATTTTCCGGAAGCAGTGAAGGACCCTGGAAAGCTTCAGGGAGAAGAACTGGCCCGGCGACTCGGACTGAAACTGTGTTATGCCAACCTTGGTGATTCAGGCCATCATTACGGAAGACTGTATTTTGACAGGCAGAATGTCAGAGTCTTTGATGCAGAAGGAAGACCGGAAGTGATTCCCGTCATGCCGAAAACGATCCTTCTGGATATGGAACTGCGGGGAAGAAGCAGAGCAGTCACACGGAATCGGGAAGACACGATCATTCATGAGTGTGTCCACTACATCGAACACGCATGTTTCTTCTATTTCCAGCAGCTGCATCACGAAGATCTTGAGTTCCTTGCCAGTGACGGACCGGTAAAGGTCTTTCACGGGGAGACAACGCCGATTGACCGGGTGGAAAGACAGGCTTCCCAGATCACTGCAAGACTTCGGATGCCTCAGGAATATACGAGGCGAAGGATCCGGGAGTGCATGGAAAAATACCAGGCCCTTGGACAAACGGACGCGATGAACCGCACCATCCATGAACTGTCGCAGTCTTTCAATGTATCCTATGACACAGCGAAATACAGGATGGTGGAACTGGGGTATCCGGAAGCACGCGGGATCATGAACTATATTGACGGAAGGTATGTGGACGACTATGCGGCGGAGGAAAAAGACCGCCGGCGTTATGCAGTGACCCTGGAGCAGCTGGAGCGGGAATATCAGAGGAATCCAAAGCTCCGGCAGCTGGCAGAAACAGACGAGTACGTCTATGTCGGCGGATACCTGGTCCACTTCTGTCCGGAAAGTGTGAGGCTGGAGAACGGGAAGTACCGCTTGACCAGTACCGCCCAGATGAACATCGCAAAATACTGCATCGGCTTTACGCCCGTTCACAGCGGAAAACATTATGATTATGACCCTGCTTCCTTCCACCGCGACCACGAGGCTCACCCAGATGACGTGTGCATGGACGAGCACCAGAACATCGACGGACTCATGAAGCTGGACCAGGCCTATCACCAGACTGTTTCCGAACATACAATAGGTTTTGCAGACACCTTTACGGGACTGATGGAGCTGTTCGGCATCACAATTTCTGAGTTGGTGGAGGACACCGGGATCAGTGACAAGACGATCACCAATTACCGGAATGGGAAAGTCACTCCGACCCTGCCGTATGTCCTTTCGATCTGTGTGGCAATGGGGCTTTCACCGCAGACATCCCGGAATCTTCTGAAAGCAGCGCACATCACATTCGATGCCTCCGAAGGTCAGCCTTACGAAGCTTACTCATTCATCATTGACTACATGACCGTTGACTATTCCGTTTGTGAAGTCAATGAGTACCTTAAGAAGAAGGGAATCCAGCCGCTGTCCATGCCAAATACAAAGTAATAAAAACAGAGGCCTTGGGAAATATTCCCAGGGCCTCCTCTTATGTCAGTACCAAGTTTCAACTGCCAGGCGTCTGAGCATGGCAGGAAGTGCCATATCGTTAAGCGATCTTGACCAGATGCTTCTGATCCTCAATCTGCTTTTTCTCCTCCATCTTAGGAAGCTGAAGAGTGAGGATACTGTCTTCAAAGGATGCATGAATGTCGTCTTCTTTCATGTCGTTACCGACATAGAAACTGCGGCTCATTTCTCCTGAGTAGCGCTCACGGCGGATATACTTGCCTTCCTTATCCTTCTTGTCGTTGCCGGCATTCTTCTTTGCCGTGATGGTCAGGTAGCCATCCTTCAGCTCAACAGTAACGTCGTCTTTCTTTACACCCGGAAGATCAACAGCGACTTCGTAGCCCTTGTCGGTTTCCTTTACATCGGTCTTCATCTCATGCGCAGCCTTGCTGCCGTAGAGCTTCTTATCCATCCAGTTCATATCCGGAAATGCTGGCATATAGAAATCATCGTCAAACCAGTCATCAAAAAGATTATCATTCATAACAGTCGGCATAAACATAAGTCATTTCTCCTTTCGCATATATCCTTCTTTGGGATCAAACTTATGTAACCGTTGTACTCGTGAACATTTCCGATTGCGGGTTCCAGTTACAATTCAGATTGCCAGACGGAAGAGAAACGGTCCGGATCTTCAGAATCCATTTCCCGAATTCCTTCAGGTCCTTTCTTTCATCTCCTTCGTTCTGACTACGTTATAGTTCGAATTGTTAGCACTGTCAACAAGTGAGTGCTAATCTTCACAAAAGAAACATAAATGTTTTTTAACCTATGGCGCAACGGCATTGCCTGTCTGTTCTGCACAATTTACTCCTCCTGATTTATGCAACATAGATAAAACAGGCCTCGTTTCCGGCAGAAATCGCCTCGTTATGGAGCTTTCAGGAATGAAGAACGGTCTGAAAGAAAGAATCAGAGGTGCAATGCCGTTTCCTTCTGCATTCTGAAAGACTGCCTTATGATCTACGCATCAGAGATACAAACAAACCAGAACACAGCCTGACATGTAAAGCGCAAGGGTCAAGGTTCTGTCATAAGCATTTTCAGATCAGGAAATCTTCCATAACGGAAGGTTTCTCTGAGTAAAGTGCCGTGATGGAATAGCCCTGCGCTTTTTTCATGACATTCATCTGAAAGCCTGTGACAGACCGCCCCTGGAGGCTTCAGGAAGGCAGAAGGGAGATTGTCATGAAAGGCAACAGAGCAAGGTCTTATTACAGCGATGCATATATGAATGATGAGGGGTATTCAGATCCGACCGCAGGAATGGCCATCGAGAAGCTGTACCGGGAGCAGATGAGGAAGAAACGGGCGGAAGAAACCAGGGTAATGATGCAGCGCAGCGGGGAAAAGACCATTCAGAGAAATACGGGGCACAGCCATGATGAGTGAAGACGGGAACCTGAAGCTGGAAAAGATCTCTCCCAAAAAGATGCTCGTCATCCTGCGCGATTTTTCCCTGATGGAGAGAAATACGACAAGAGCCCTGAAGAAGATCCGGGAAAGCGTTCAGGAATACCGTGAAACACAACAGCTGATCTCTGAGGAGGAGGCGATCTTTGCCGCCTCCGTGAGATCCCCGGCATTGCAGGAGAAGGTTCAGACTTCGGGCAACATTGAGCACGACGAGCTTTTCCGGACACTGGAGCAGGCAAAGCGTCTTCAGAAGGAGGCTGCTGAGGACCTGATGTCTGAAGAGATCCGGCTTCTCAAGACCCGGAAGCAGCTTGCCAGGATCCGGCTGTCCATTCACCGTCTCGATTCTGACGACAATGAATTCGTCACGGTATATCTCATTTCAGGGATGCCGGCTGCAGATGGCATGGAAAAAGCCTGTCTTGGCAAAGCGGGCTACTACAAAAAAGCGGCAAGAATCGCAGAGAAGCTGACGGCTATCTACAACGAGAATCTGGACAGTAATCCGACAGGGACCAGTCTTCCGCTGGACGGCAATGCTGCCGAGAGATTATGGTCGCAGGCAGAGGAAACCGCAGACGGAGAATGAATCAATGTGGAATGACAGTTATGACAAAAATGATATTTTTGCAGGCGTTCATCTGAATTTATACTTTCTGTTCCACGCTCCTTAGATAAACACAATTCATTTTGTCATTTTTGTCATGGTGATGATATTTTCTGCTCCTTCCTGAGGGAAGAAAGAAGAGAAGAAGCTGAATTCAAGGGATTTTTCAATTCCAGTTCTGAACTGCTTTCATGACAAAATCAATGGCCCCATGACAAAACTGACTAGCTCCATGATAAAATCCCAGTTCTCGATGACAAAATCCATGTGAGGATCCTGATTGCAAAATCATCACGGTAACCCATCACGAGAGATCCGACAGTTCAATTCTGCAATCGTCGATATTCGATATAAAGGAAAAATGCTTAAGAAAATGTCAGATGAAAAGATTAAATGGGTGAAGTTCCGGGTCGACCTTGGCCAGCCATCCCAGAGGGCCATGTATGAAAAGATGAAGGAGCGGGATAAGAGCCAGTACCCATCCATCGCGGATTTCTTTGCGGGTGCGGTAAGAGACCAGACACTAATCCAGAAGGATATCCAGTTAATCCCGACGCTTTCAGCAATGGACCTTCAGAAAATACGGACAATCGTGTCGGAAGAGATTGCAAAACATCTCATGTAGTCAGAGAAACTTCAGGTGTAATAAATCAGCTCCCTATTATGGGTGCGGCAGTAGTCTGAAAAATCAGGAAAGCTTTGTGCGGCTGATTGACACGCGGGATACTGTGACCCTGTTTTCATATAAAATGCCTTACCAGGTTGGGCTGTAACTTCCACCTCAGGTAAGGCTGAAACTGACTCTGCCAATCAGTTAAAACAGTTATTCCAGATACTTATCCTGAAGAGCTTTGATATCATCATCTGTCAGTTTCAATGCATTCTTCAGGTATCCATTTACATCTCCGTACTGTTCGTCAATGTAATCAAGCGCAGCTTCCATATAGCTTCTGTTTACACCAACCAGGCCCTTGAGCTGTTCAACTTTGTCATCAGAAAGTCCTTTTGCCTTAGCAGCTTCTGCCATCTGATCCACTTTGTCACCATAATACTGATTTGTCAGGTCGAAATCTTCAAGCGCCGTCTCACGGTCCACACCAAGTGCGGAAAGCAGAAGAACTGCTCCAAGACCTGCTCTGTCCTTACCGGCAGTACAATGCCAGAGAATAGCACCATCCCCGTGATTAAGGAGTTCCTCAAAGAACTGATGATATCCTTCCTGTGAATGTTCGCTCTTTACCATGTCGACATACATACTGGAAACATCCATATTCTCAACATAGGCGATCATCTGGTCTACCGGATCCTGTGTCTGCGCTGCTGCTCCTGACGCAGATTCAGTCGAGCTGCTTCCCGCAGCCGAGCTCTCATCAGCCTGTGTCTGGGTTTCGCTTTCTTCTGTCTCTTTATCCTTGCCGGACATGGAATTCATGGTACCTTCATCAATAATGGAAATCCATACATTATCGACGCCATCTATTTCCGGATCTGGTTCAGCTTCGCGCTCTGAGGACGTTCTGAAATCACAGATTTCATCAAGATGATATGTATCTGTCAACTTGGCAATATCATCATCCGTAGCGTTCACAAGCTTTGCTGTTCTGAGGAGCACATTCTCTTTGACCTTTCGACCGTCTTCTGTCACATATCCGCCAAGCTGTCTTGCGTTATCAACTCCGGTAAGGCCGATGTCCTGTTTATCCTTCGAAACCTCCTGAACAGCTTCAGTCGTCTGTGCAGCCTCAGTCGACTGAGCAGCGTCGGCGCTGGCAAGTGCAGGATAGACACAACCTGTTGTCAAAGCCATGGCAATCGTGACAGCTACAATTTTCTTTCTCATCTTTACCATCCTTTTCTTCGTTATGGGGGAGCCCTGGAGAATGATTTATGCCTCCCTCTGATATTTCCTTCTGCATTCTCCGGAAAGAAAAGATAGCATCACATTGAAAAAACGATTACATATTTGTATAAAGATCAATCAATTTCCCTGTAAAGAATATTTGCTGATTGCCACATCCTGCCAGGCCTGGAAGCGGACGACAGACTGGATGAGAGCATTTGAACAGCTGGACAGGCTGATTGGTGACAATGATCCGGTGAACGATGCAGCAACTGATGTGCAGTGTGATGCGATGTACACAGGTTTCAAGCCGGGTTCTTATCGGCTACAGAGTTGCTTAAGAACGAATAATGGGAAAGTTCATTCGAAGAAGACCTGCGGGTGAGCGTAACTACCGAAAAAGCCCTCCTTCTCAGATATTCCTCTCTCAATTCTTCTTAACGAAATCAGCAGAAAGATGATTATTCGTTACACACAATTCCAAAGGACCGCAGAAAGGAGACTGAAGTAGACCAGAGTAGACAACCTTAGACCGTTATGCCATTGTTTTCGACTCCTCAGGTGCATATACTTAAACTTGCCAGAAAAGGAAATCGAAAAGAAGTATCCAGAGGGAGAGCGCCAGCAGGTGCCCTCCCTTTTCGATTGGAATTCATACAAGTACCGCAAGTATCGGGCAGGAGGATCATTCCTCCTGCCCTTTTGCGTGTCTGCGGAGGAGGTGGTGCCTATGTCCTGATTGACCTGAAATCTGCCAAATGAAACCAAAGGAAAAACGAGGAGGGATTCAATGAAGGGAAAAAGATTGATGTCCTGTGTCCTGACCGGCGCACTTGCACTGGTTCCGGTATCCGGGCTTTCCTATGCGGACGAGATGCCGGCGGTCGCCGAAAACCCAACTGAGAATGTGTCCGGCGATCAGAATGATGAAGTCCCGGAGACACAGGTTCCGCAGACAGATACAGAAGCTCCGTCCTATCGCCTGATTCTTTCTGATCAGGATGTCTACCATCTGACATGGGACCGGAATCATTTCAAGGAAACAGCGAAAGACGGAGAGACAACACTTCTGTACAAAGCGGGAGAAGTGGTCAATCTGGACATAGAAACAGAACCCGGATACCAGATCGATAAGGTTATCTTCGCGGATACCGATGATATCGTCCGGGACCCGATTCATGCCGAGGTACCGTTTGAGTGGAAGGATGAAGATACCCTGACATTCACCATGCCGGGAAATGATGTGTGGATGCACACGGAATATCACCTGCTCTCTTCAGAGACGGCAGGTACACTGGCTGTACAGAATGATACCGGAGAAGCGCTGACGGATGCTTCACAGGTGGGATTTGCATCTTCAGGTACACAGACATCAGAGACCGCGGCGCAGGAGAGTTCTGCGTCAGAAACGGATGGTGCACAGAATCCAGCGGAACCGGGAAGCAACGAACAGTCTCCGGGCGTCGGACAGACGGATCCTGGCAGGTCATCGGACGGAACTGCTGAGGTCCAGTCCGGGGGTGGAAATGAAGACTCAGCATCCGTGATTGAGTCGGATGGTTTTCCCGCACAGGGAAGCGTCATGATGCTGAGCGAGATCGGGCTTGCATCTGATCTTACAGACCTTCCGGAAGATAAATTCGAGGATGTTACCTATCCGAAAGACACGGTTCAGACTTCCCTCGCTCAGAACGATGTGAAGTTCGGGACTCCCGGGATCTACACAGTTGTGTACAGGGCAGATGAAACCACTACCGGAAAGTTCTGGTTCCTGGTCAGACCGGTCCGCATCGTGGAAAACAGAAAAGAACCGGAGACTCAGGCGGAAGGTTCGGGTGAAAAGAAATCCGGAACAGAACAGCAGACGGATGAGACGGAAAGCTCAGACGATGATGCGGACGCAGACCCTGCGGCGCTGTCTGAAACCGAACAGGATATTCTGAACGAAGCGGAGACCGAAGCAGAAACGGAAGCTGTGGAATACCCGCTGGTCGTTCCGGACAGCTCAAGCTATTCCATTTCGGTGGAAGGGGACAGGACGGAGTACAAACCAGGCGAGGAGGTTGTTGCTACGGTTGTCCCGCAGGGAGATCTTGCAATCAGCACTGCAAGTGCAATGGCGGTAGATGCGGATGCAGATGCTTCGGAGAAGGAGATCCTTTCAGAGGAGAATAAGAGCGGGGATGGTCAGGGTGTCTATCTTGACTATGACGACAGCGCATCTGCCGAAGAGGCTCCGGATGGTTCCGGTGAAGAACTTGCCGGCGTGCCCGCCACCGTTTCATTTGCAATGCCGAAAGCGCCGGTCGTTCTCCGCGCAGCGGCCGTAAAGAAGACAACGGTGCGGTACAGAGGATACATTTCCTCAAATGCGCATGGGCCTCACGATCTTTTCCAGGGAGCAAGCATCAGGCTTACCAATGGCAAGGGTGTCTGGAGAGGAAGAACGATCCATGCAAGCAGATGCACTTCCGGTCATGCATACATGAATCCGCAGGTCGGCCAGTATGGAACGGCTGTCATTACTTATTCTGTAGAGCTTACTTCCGCAGGAAAAGCAAAGTACAGCTATTCCTTCAACTGGCATAACGACAACGCCGCATCCTGGCAGAACCTTGCAGGAGGCGGTTCCTTCACCACAAAGGTACCCAGCAAGGGAATCTATCTCATAAAGATGGATACCACTACCGGTACATGGATGGCCGGGATGGCCGGCGTTGCTTACAGGGTATATTCGACAAAGGCATCTGCAGACGCGGCGAATAAGATCTATGCGGCGGGCGGCCCGAAGACGACGAAACAGAAGACGGCTGTAAAGAAGGATCTTGTTGAGCGGATTGTTCTTCAGAAGGCGAGTCAGAAGCTCACAAAGGATTATGCGGACAAGACATCCTATTACGTAATTGAGGAGCTGCCGCCCGCAGGATGGCTCAGGGATAATACGGTCACCAAGTTCACTTTCAGCGTCGAGGAGACCGAAGAGGTTGAACTCTATGAGCAGCCGGTAGGATTCCCTGCGTATCTCACACTGAAGAAATCTATCGTGCTGGATGGCCAGAAGTATTACACGAACATCAGCGACCATATCCGTATCGACGGAGCACTCTTCAATGTCTACCTGGATCCCGGATGCACGGTGATGGCGGCAAACGCTTCCGGAGTTCCGGCACAGCTGATCACGGATGCGAATGGCAATACCAGTCCTGCCGAAGTATTTCTGACCGGTCCGGCAACTGTTTATGTGAAAGAAGTTGCTTCCCCGGAAGGCACTGAGATCAACCCGAATGTATTTCCGGTTGCGCTGACTGAGGCCAATACCGCAGCGGCACCGGCAACACCTGGCCAGGATGTGGAGGATTCGATCATCCCTGTCCCGGTGAAGGTAAAGAAGAGCTCTTCCAATACAGTGGTTACGAAAGACAACCGCATGTACAGCCTTGCGAATGCCGAGTTCACGCTGACATACACCGGAGCTGCAGGCGACCCGCTGAATGGCAAGTCCTACACGCTTCATGTCAATGAGAACGGTGACAGTGAGACGGTCAATGTCGCTCCGGGCAACTATCAGATCTCTGAGACGGCTGCACCGAAGGGATATAAGACGGTCGATCCTTTCAGCCAGGGTATCTTCCCGTCCACCGGCGGTGTGCAGGAGCTTCCGATCACGGATGAGCCGCTCACCGGTACTCTGAACAGTCTGGTCAACAAGATCGTGGATCCGATGTATAAGACCAACCGTTCAACTGCCGGTACACAGCTCACGGTGAACTACTATGACAGCCCGGAGCCGGAAGAGGCGGCAAAGCAGACCTGGGTGATCCAGACAATCAGGGATGCGGATGGAAATTATACTGCAGCCCTGGATAAGGAACACCTGGTTTCCGGTGATCTGACCTATGGCGAGAATGTTCTTCCGCTCGGCTGCATTACCGTACAGGAGACAAAGGCCCCGGAAGGATACGAACTCAATGACACCGTCTGGAAGCTGCAGATCCAGCAGAGCGGCAATGGCGTCATGTACAGCAGCACCTCCCAGCCAGAATTTCAGAATGCTCCTGTCAATCCGGAAGATTTGAAGGATAAGCCGAGTTTCGGAGATCTGAAGCTTGGGAAGATTTCGGAGGAGCAGGGAAAGACTCCTGACGGTGACGCGGCTTTCAAAGGAGCAGTTTTCGAAGTCATCAATGCAAATGATTTTGATGTTGTCCTTCATACTGCTCCGGACAAGCCGGTCCATCCTGGAGAGGTCGCCACAACCATTACCACAGGTGATGACGGCATTGGACAGACGGCCGGCAGTCTTCTTCAGACCGGAAACTACACGGTACGTGAGCAGACTCCTCCGGAAGGATACACTCTTTCGGATAAGGTTCTGTCAGTGACGGTCAACAGGGAGGCTCTTGCGGATTACTCGGAAACGGACCCGTATGAAAACATTCCGCAGCGTGCAGGATTCAAGGTCAGGAAGAAGGACCTCGAGCTCGCTGAAAAACTGTGCACTCTGACAGACAAGACCGGAGCTGAGTTTCACGCTGACAGAACCACCCCGGACGGAAACGGTATTCAGGGCGAAGCTTCCCTTGAGGGAGCAGAGTTCGACCTGATCAACCGTTCCCTTCATCCGGTCGTGGTAGGCGGAAGGGTGTACCAGCCGGGCGATAAGATCCGCTCCTTCACTACGGATGAGAATGGGGAATTCACTTCTCCTGCAAGTAAGGACGTGCTTGGCAATGACCTTCCGCCTGAGAGATATCTTCCGTATGGAACCTATGAGCTGAAGGAGACCAAAGCTCCTGAAGGGTACAATCTCAGAGGAAAGTTCATCAGCACAGAGTTTTCTGTCCGCAGCGAAAGCGAAGGGACCATGATGGATCTGAATTCCGTTTCCGCCAAAGATGACGTGATCCGCTTTGATGTGGACATTCACAAAGTCGAGGCGGAACTGAACGAGGAAGATCCGCACGAAAAACTCGAGCCGATGGAAGGCATCCAGTTTGACATTTACCGGGATCAGGACATGGACGGGGAAAGTCCCAAGGACGGTGTCAAACCTTATGCTTCCATCTATACCAACAAGGAAGGATACGCGACGACAAAGGATGCAGCTTATCCGCATGGAAGACTGCCGTACGGCCACTACACGATCATCGAAAATAAGGATACGGTTCCGGCCGGATTCGGTACGGTCCACAATCTCCATGTAAATGGAACGGCGGACGGAGGTGTCTATGACGGACAGCTGATCCAGGCTGGCATTTATCAGGACCAGCACGGCGAATGGATCCAGCTGGCCAAGATCGATCAGGATTCAAGAAAGCCAGTTCTCCGGGCAGGCGCAGAGATCCAGATCCTCAGGGAAGACAAAAAGACAGCTGTCGAACTCAAGGATTCGACCAACCATAAGAAGGTATCGACTTTCATTACCAACGAGGAAGGCATGGCATATCTTCCGCAGAGGCTTGAGACCGGAACCTACTACCTGAAGGAACTGAAGGCTCCGTATGGCTATGTGCTGAACAAGGATCTTGTGGAATTCAAGGTCGATACTGCGAATTCCTGGGACCAGCTGATCACATGGCAGATGAAGGACAAGGAAGTCAAAGGAGTCCTGAAGATCACCAAGTATGATGCTGAGACGAAGAAGAAGATCGCCGGAGCAAAGTTCGGAGTCTATGCGGACGAGAAGATCGTATCCGGAGACGGAACGGTCCAGGCAGAGAAAGGAGACCTGGTCGATACAGTCGTGATCGGCAGTGACGGGACCGGGACTTCCGGGGAGCTTTACCTTGGCAAATATCATGCAGCTGAGATCGAGGCTCCGGAAGGATATACGCTGGATCCGTCTGAGATTCCGTTTGAATTGACATATCAGGACCAGAATACACCGGTCATTACGGTCGAGAAGGAAGCTTCCAACAAGCCGACCAGGCTGAACCTGCTGAAGTTCGAGCAGCCGGTCGATCAGGACGGCGAGTGGTCAGACGCAGAGCCGACAAAGAGACTGCAGGGAATCACATTTACCTTCACCAGGATCGGCGGCGGGGAGCCTGACAGAAGCCGTGCGGGGGAGGTCTTCTCCGGCGGAAGTATTGTGACGGATGAAGGAGGAAACATCCTGATCAAGTATATTGAGTCCGGCATCTATTCGGTTCAGGAGACAGCAACTATCCCGGGCTATGTGCTGGATGATACGGTTACTTACTTTACAGTCGATGACGACGGATACATCTTCCTGTCTGACGCAAAGGGAACCATGCTTGACGGGCAGGAGAAGGGCGACACCGCTGAGATTCGGAGAAAGGACCAGTACACCAGATGGGATTTCTCCAAAGTCGATATGACCGGTCAGGAGCTCAAAGGTGCTGTCATGCAGATCTTTGATGCTGAAGGCAACATTGCATCCTATATGGATGACAATGGGAAGGGCATTCTTGCAACCTGGGTTTCCGACGGAACTCCGCACAGGATCTGCCGGCTGCCGGTCGGAAATTATGTCCTGCACGAGAAGCAGTCGATCAAAGGCTATACGCTTGCAACAGATATACCGTTTGAGGTGACCAATACCGGCGTCCTCTGCAGGGCTGTTATGACCAACAAGAAACTGATCGTCAACAAGCTGGATGTTCTCGGAGATGGAGTGAAGAAGGCTGGTCTTGAGATCTACGAGGTCCATTTCCATAAGGACGGAACGAAGTACCTGTCTGAAGATCCGGTCGAAGCCTGGAAGTCAGACGGAAAGCAGTATGACACTTCCAACCTGCAGGTCGGCCATACCTATCGTCTGATCGAGAGCAAAGTCCCGAAGGGATATGTGGAGGCGGGGCCGATCGACTTTACCATCACGGATGACCTGACAGACCAGACCGTGACCATGATGGACAAGAAGGTCCTGGTCAGCAAGGTCAACACGAAGATCACCATGATCGCCGGTGCAAAGATGGAGGTCAGGAACAGTGAGGGACAGGTGGTGGACGCCTGGACTTCCGACGGAACCGCTTATCCGGTTTCCGGACTGAAGGCCGGACAGACTTACACTCTGGTCGAGACCGAGGCTCCGGAAGGATACGTTCTTGCGGATCCGATCGAGTTCACTGTCACAAAGAACTGGTTCGCAGACGACAGCTTCAGCCTTACGAATACGCAGGTCTTCATGAGCAAGGCTGATGTGACCGGAGAAAATGAGATCCCGGGAGCGACCCTGAAGGTCACTGATAAGGACACCGGCAAGGAAGTCGACAGATGGGTATCCGGAGAAGAGCCGCATGTTATTTCCGGACTCCATGTAGGCGGCAGCTACACTCTTCACGAGGAGATCGCTGCGGAAGGCTATGTCCGGGCATCGGATGTCGATTTCACAGTCGATGACGGGTTCACAGTCAGGACGGTGAAGATGGTCGATAAGCAGGTCACCATGACCAAGACCGATGTGACCGGAGAGAAGGAAGTGCCAGGAGCAAAGCTGACGGTCACCGATAAGGAGACCGGTAAAGTTGCAGACAGCTGGACTTCCGGTGACAAGCCGCATGCTATTTCCGGCCTGGAAGTCGGTAAAACTTACATCCTGAAGGAAGTAACCGCCCCGGATGGATATGCAGTCGCAGAACAGGTCGAGTTCGAAGTCCCGGACGACGGACAGAACCAGACCGTATCCATGAAGGATAAGAAAATCACGATTGAAAAACTCGATGTACTTGGCCAGCCGGTCAGGGGAGCAAAACTGGCAGTGTATGAACTGACAGAGGATGCGGAAGAAAAGCCTGCTGAGGAGACCCAGCAGAATGCAGTTTCCCAGCCTGAAACACAGACTGAGACGGAAACAGGAATCGAAGCATCTACCACTGCACCTGAGAATGGAGCAGAGGTCGCTGCGGAGGAAGCTGACAAGACCCAGGTTGCGGAAGAGACAGGAGCAGCAGCTCAGATTGGAGCTGTCGAATCCGATCAGACTGCAGAATCCGGGACTGCCGGTCAGAACTCTGAGACTGAAAGGCAGGGATCTGCAGATACTTCTCAGAATGCTGAAACGGTCACTACCGGCACTGTTGGAGCAATGCTTGGAAGGCTGGTCGATACCTGGGTATCCGATGGAACTCCGCATGCAGTGAGTGGTCTGATCGTCGGACATTCTTACCGTCTGGTCGAGGAGAGTGCTCCTGCAGGCTACGCGGCAGCGAACCCTAGAGACTTCACGGTCACTCAGGAAGACGCAGATCAGAACATTGCCATGGTCGACCGCCAGGTCCTGATCAGCAAGGTAGATACCGAGATCACCATGATCGCAGGCGCCCATCTTCAGGTCACAGATCAGAATGGAAAGATCGTCGACAACTGGGTATCCGATGGAACCGCTCATGCAGTATCAGGGCTTGCTGTCGGACAGACTTACACCCTGACGGAGACCGAGGCTCCTGCAGGGTATGTCCTTGCTGCACCGATCACATTTACCGTTTCGGACCAGCCGGATGCGAATGATCAGCTGAATCTGGTCAACAAGCAGGTCAAGATCACCAAGACTGACATTACCGGGGAGAAAGAGGTTGTCGGAGCCCACCTTTCTGTCGTTGAGAAGGATAGCGGCAGGACAGCTGACACCTGGACTTCCGAAAAGGAGCCGCATCCGGTATCCGGCCTTGAGGTCGGAAAGACTTACATCCTGACTGAAACAAAGCCGGCGGACGGATATGTCACCGCTGAGAGCATCGAGTTCACCATTGAAGACAACGGCAAGAGCGAGATGCACCAGATGAAGGACGACGTCACGAAGCTGAAGATTTCCAAGCAGGACATCACCAGGGGAGAGGAACTCCCTGGAGCGCAGCTGGTCATCAAAGATTCCGAAGGAAAAGAGATCGAGAAGTGGACTTCCACCAATGAGCCCCACTACATCGAGATGCTTCCGGTCGGGAGCTATACCCTGACTGAGACCGCACCTCCGGCTCTCTACATGAAGGCAGAGGATGTGCAGTTCGAAGTGAAGGATACCGGGGAGATTCAGACCGTAACCATGTTCGACAGGCCGACGCCGATCATCATCCACAAGAAGGATATCGTCAAAGGCAAGGACGGAGAGGAACTTCCAGGCGCGGAGCTTACCGTAACTGATGAAAACGGAAAGACAGTTGACAGCTGGATTTCCGGCTCCACTCCCCACGAGATTCAGATGCTCCCGGCCGGACAGTACACTCTCACGGAGGTCACTGCACCGAACGGCTACGAGGTCGCTGAGTCCGTTGTATTCAACGTAACGGACAATGGGCAGGTCATGGAAGTTACGATGTACGACTCACCGAAGGACGAGAAGATCGACCTGACCGGCAAGAAGGACACCAGGACTTCAACACCTTCTTATGGCGGAGGAGGCACTCCGGGCACCTATGTCACTTCTCCGGTCAAAACCGGAGACAATGCGCCGGTCCTGCAGTTTGTCCTGCTCGCAGTACTGGCACTTGGAACCGCTCTTACGCTGATCTTCACGAAGAAGAAAGGAGAGAAGCGCTGAGCGGAAGCACCCCTGAAATGATACATCACAAAAATATGAACCATCACGCTGCATGAGGAGGCTTTCCGTCCGGGAGGCCTCCTCTTTTGCCCCGGGACCCTGTGCTCCGGGACTTTTCGAAAAGAAGGGAGAAGGAATGTATATCAATACCAGGAAGAAGAAATACCTGATGGTCCTGATGACCGTACTGGTCCTCGCGATGGCGTTCTCCATGAATGCCTTTGCGACGGACGCTGTCATCGGAAAGATCAATTCCCTGAAGACTTTTGTCGTAAACATCATAACGGCAGCCGGAAGTATCGTCCTTGCCTGGGGCGTCTTCGAGTTTGCGTCTGCCTACCAAAGCCGTGATACCGCACAGCAGACTGATTCTCTGAAGAAGGTCATCGCGGGAATCATCATGGTCTTTGGTTCGCAGATCATCAACTCCCTCGGAGGCTGATGGAAGGCAGGAAAGGGGGTAAGCCATGACTGGCATAGAACTGATACGGTATACGCCGTCACTGCTTGTCTTCGACTGGCTGACCAGCTGGCTCGGCAAAGGAGCTGAGGCGGTCGGTGATACCGTCCTGAAGCCGATCCGCGACATGATCGCGTCTCTCCTTAGAGGCCTGGGAGAGCTGCTCATGAACTGCGGAGAGAAGTTCATCCAGATGGGATACGATTTCTGGAAATGGGCTTCCGGTGCGGTCCTGAAATACTCTGTCATGAATCCGCAGGCGATGGCATCCTGGTCGACGGTGCGGGGACTGCTCGATGCTTTTGTGGCAGTCGGCGTGAGCCTCGCAGTCCTCTATTTTGTCCTCGGATGGGTCCATGAGAGCATCGATATCCGCACAACCTTCACGATGGAGAACCTGATCCGCATGTTCGTAAGGTTCGTGATCACGATCGCCCTAGTGACCAATTCGGCCCAGCTTGCTGTGGATATCTCTCAGATCGCGGTATCCCTGACAGGAGCTGCGTCCGCAATGATATCCAGCCAGCTGACGATGGAAGAGCCTACATTCCTCAAAGACTACCGGGAATATCTTTCCGATCAGTGGGATTCCGCCGGCAAGCCGAAGAAGAAATCGGACGGCAGAAAGAAGACAGGCAGCGGAGAGGAAAGCGGAAAGGATGAATCGGTGAGCAGATGGACCCTCGCCCTCAATTACCTTGGGGGAGGGTTTCTGTCGCTCATTGCGGGCATCTTCGGAGGGGCGATTATCGTGATCAGCGGGATCAATATCGTCCTCGCCGTATTCACAAGACTGTTCAAAGTTCTGCTGGCGGTACCGTTCGCGCCGATCGCCCTGGCAGGATTTGCAGGAGGAGGCGCGTACAGCCAGACCGGGATCAGCTGGCTGAAAACATACATTGGGTACTGCCTGGAGGCATTTTTGATCGTACTGGCAATCGGGCTGTCCTTTACCCTATTCCATAACGCGGACTTTCTGCCCGCTTCAGAAGTCTCCAACCCTCTGATGGGAACGCTGGCCTATGTCATGCCGATTCTGGCAACATCCGCCTGCGTCAAGGGAGCGGAAGGCATCATGAGCAAGATGCTCGGGATCTGAGAAATGGAGGACAGCGATGAAAGTACAAGTAAATCAGAACATAGACGCATATAAGGATGACTTCTTCAAGGGACTGACGTTCCGGCAAACTGCCGCGTCCGTGACCGGAGTGGCGGTCGGAGCAGTCCTGTTCCTGATTCTGACCAGGACCGCACATCTGAACCAGACGGTGGCGGTCTACATCCTGTTCCCTGTGGTCTTTCCGATCATCTCAAGCGGGTTCCTGAAGATCCATGGCATGGACCTTCGGACGTACTTCCTTCAGAGGATGAAGATGCAGAAGATGAAGGCTCTCTACTATTCCCCTGAAGTTCTTGAGGTGAGAGAAGAAGAGGCGGAGACAGGGCAGGTGTCTGATCACGGCGGCATTTTCCTGGAAGATATGACATCGATCAGAGATCTGGAAGACTTTGCCAGAAACAGAATGGAGGATACACGAAGTGAAACCAATGAAGGATTACAAAAGACTGAGTGAGCCGCTGGTAAAGATTCCCAGGTCCGTCCAGCAGATGATCCCGGTCGCCGGTATCACGGAAGACGGCATCGCCCGGACAGAACCGGACAATGCGGATGAAGATACGACCTTCGACAAGGCATATCTTTTTGCCGATACCAATTTCTCCACGATGGATGAAGAGGAACAGGACGAGTTTCTGCAGCGGTATTGCCTGGTGCTGAACAGTATGAATACCGATTTCAAAATGATCCTGATGGACAATACGCAGGACATGGAGAAGATCCGAAAGGAGGTATTTTTCAAGGGCAGTGACGAGATGTCACAGGACTTGAACCGGTATCTTGAAGATTCCGTCCGGAAGGGCCACGCGGGCCTGAAGCAGGTCCGGCTGTTCGTTATCTCCTGCAGAGCCAGGACAGTCGAGCGCGCACAGGACTATTTCAAGTCGATCGAGACCAATCTGGAGAATAACTTTACGCTCCTGGAAAGCAGGCTGGTCCCGCTAGACGGAGAACAGCGTCTGAAGTTTCTGTTCTGCTTCTGGAATCTCGGTCATGCACAGGTACCGGATTTCACATTTCGAAAGCTGGCTGAAAATGGGATCGACTTCCGTGACCTCATCGCTCCGCAGATGGTCCGCTGTGACCTCACAGACACCGGAGGGATCGATCCGACCACGCTGCAGGTTGGCGACCGTTTCGCCAGGGTCCTGTTCGCCCCGAAGCTTCCGCCGGGCATCAGTCCGGACATCCTTCAGAAACTGACATCCGGGGACTGTCCTCTGGCCCTGACGCTGGACGTGGCGCCAATCCCGAATGACGCCGCGCGGAAAAGAGTGAACGATCTCTATCTGCAGACCGGGCACATCATAGAAAAACAGCAGGAGACCAGGAACCGTCAGGGTGCCTGGTCTTCTGACGTTTCCTATGAGGTCCGGAGGGAGAAAGAGGAACTGGAAGACCTTCTGGACGTCATGGGGGACAACAACGAGCGGCTCTTTTACCTCGGCATCTATGTCGTCATCAACGCGGCATCGAGAACGGAACTTGAGAATGAGGTGACTGCCTTCCTGTCCAAGGCAGATGGGGAAGGGTTCCGGTTCGAACCAGCCTATTACAGGCAGATGGAAGCCTTCAATACGGCTTCCCCGGTCGGCTGCAGGTACATGAAGGAACTGATCCCGGTACTGACGCAGCCGCTTGCAGCATTTACACCCTTTATTGTCCATGAGCTGTATCAGCCGACGGGCATTGTATACGGGGTAAATGAAGTCAGCCGCAACATCCAGATCGGAGACCGGAGCCGGCTGGCGAATGGAAACGGCCTCATTATCGGCAATTCCGGATCCGGAAAAGGCATGGAGGTCAAGAAGGAGACGGTCCAGATCTATCTGAAGACCGACGACGACATCATCATCGTCGACCCGATGAACGAATACATCCCGATCGCGGACTACCTGGGCGGGCAGTATATCGATTTCTCCTCTTCCTCGAAGCACTATGTGAACCCGCTGGACACGGACACCTACCGCTACATGGACAGCAAGTCGACTTTCCTCAAGGACAAGACGATGCTGATGCTTTCCCTGTTCTCGCAGATCCGGGAAGCAGGAATCGAGCCGGAAGACAACTCCATCATCGGCCGGGTGGTGCAGAAGATCTATCAGGGGCTTGACAGAAAGGATTTCCAGACGCCTACCCTTACGACCTTCTATGAAGTGCTGAAAGAGCAGCCGGAAGAACGGGCGCAGGAACTTGCCTTGTCCATGGAGCTGTTCGTCAAAGGTGCGATGGACATGTTCGCAAAGCCGACGAATATCTCCATGAAGAACCGGCTGACCATCTTCGGGCTTCAGGATATCGACCGGTCCCAGGCAGGCCTTGGGATCATCATCATGCTCGAGTTCATCCGTTCAAGGATCGCCCGGAACGCCAAGGCAGGGAAATGCACCTGGCTGTTCATCGATGAGTTCCATGTGCTTTCCCACAACGCTTACAGCTCCGCGTACCTGGAGAAAATCTGGCGCGAAGTACGTAAGCTGGGAGGCTACTGCACCGCGATCACCCAGAACGTAGCAGACCTGTTCACGAATGCTTCTGTGGAATCCATGGTCAGCAATTCGGAATTTCTGATGCTGATGCGGCTCAAGGAGAATGAACGGAAGATGCTGGAATCCGAACTGGGCATCAGCCCGAACCTGATGAAGTACATCAGCAATCCGAACCCCGGATGCGGACTGCTCCGCTTCGGGAACAAACTGATCCCGATCGACGGACGGCTTCCGAAAGATTCCGCCATGTACCGGCTCTTCAACACGAACTTCCATGAGCTGAGGTCAGAGCGGGGGCTGAAGACAGAAGCAAAGAAGGAAGCCCTGGACATGGAAGGAGTACTCAGAAGGGCGGAAGAAGAAAAGACCAGTGCAGAAAGAGCCGAAGGATCCACGCAGAAGTAAGGCAGGGACCAACACTCCGGAAAGAAGGTGATCGAGATGGGGATGCGGAGGATGAAGACGATCCGTGACACCCCGATCCGGAAGACGGCTGCCCGCAGCTTTCTCATTAGGAATAACGCGACATCTACGAACCATTCAACCGGGATCCGGTCAGGACGTTTTTCCGGAAAAAGCTTTCATGCAGGAGACCTTCGCGCACAGATCATTGTTTCCCTTCCGGAACGGCAGAGACGGCTTCTGATGAAGATGCCTGCACGGAAAAGAGAGAAGCTGATTCTCGATGTGGAGAAGAAGATCGACCGCCGGATGAAAAAATACAGGCAATCGGTGGAGAACGATCCGCGGACCAGACGGACTCTACGTTCTGCAAGGAAGGCCGAGAAAAAGCTGCAGGATGCGGAAGTCAGAAGGAAGATCTCGGATACGGTTCGGATTCCGGTGATGCAGGGAAAAGTGTCCACTTCCGCGAAGGATGCTGATGCCAGGGCTATGCGAAGACAGTTGAAGACCCTGACGGAAGAAGCGACCCGGTCTGAAAATCCGGTATCCGGTACCCCGGCAAGGATCCGGAACAGGCACTCCCCAGGAAAAGAAAGTGCCAGGGGCATGCAGAGCAGGGGAAACCACGGCCATCCGGAAATCGCAGAAGCGCGTGATTCTCCAAATATCCCGGAAGATATCAGGGATCTCACGCCATCAGACCGACGGATCATCAGGGAAGAGACTGCGGACAGCCTGACCTTATCCGTTCCTGCACCATCGAGCGGAAAGCCGGGCAGGACAGAAGCGGAAAAACAGGCGGGAGCCGGGAAAACAGTAAAGGAAATAAAGGCGGGTCAGTCTTCAGGTAAAGTGACAATGGTGCCAATCCAGACAAGGAAAAGCGAATCATTTTCTGCTGGACCTGCAGGGAATGCTGCTCCTGCAGCTGTCAGTTCATCAGCAGCCACTCACCTTTCGCCTGACGAGATCTGGATGCAGTGGGAGGAAAAAGGGCAGGCTAAAGCGCTGTATTACAAAGAACTTTCGCACCGTGTGAAAAAACAGTACCGGAAGGAACTCTTCCACTCGCTGGCATTTTCGGAACTCAAGGATTCTACGATCCGGAAGATGGAGCGAAAAATGCAGAAAGAGCAGGCAGAAGGTTCCGCCGGAAGAGAGTTGGAAGACAGCACTCTGGCGATCGGGGAACTGATCTCCGCCGGAGGGAAAACCGGTCGTGCTGCACGGAAGACAAGTGCTGCACTCAAAGAAGCACTGGACGCGGTCAGAAGAAGCATACAGGCAAAGGCGTGGACAGCGCTTGCAGGCTCCCTGCTTGCCGTTCTGATTCCCTTTCTGCTGATTCTTCTGATCCTGATCTCTGTTATTTCCGGTGTATCAACGTCGGTATCAGCCGTTGCCCAGGACGATGTGTACAGCAGCGTGGAGGCGGGAGAGCTGATCGCCTATGCGGAGAGCTGGGTCGGCATCACGAAGTATGCGTGGGGAGAAGGAAGGGCTTATGAGACAGACTGGCAGGACTTTACTGACTGCTCCGGCTTCGTACACGGTGTCTTTTCTCACTTCGGATATGAAATTGGAGGCGATACCTACCAGATGGAGACCCATGCCGGGCATGTCGTCGGAACAGATTCTGTTCAGAACGCAGTTCCGGGAGACATCCTTCTCTGGTTCCGGGACGCAGGATGCAGTGCAGGGAATTCCTATCATGTTTCCATCTACATCGGGAACGGAAAGATGGTCCACTGCACCGCGGGAGGCAATTCGCAGAGCCGGACAAGATCCAATCCGGGTATCGGAGTCATCGTATCCAATATATGGAGCGGCTCTCATTTCCAGGTGCGGAGGATCCTGACGGAGTCTCTTGACGGGTCCACTACCCAGGGCAGCCTTGGCGGGAGAGGGACCGGAGGCCACCGGATTGATGCGACCCCTTACTCACAGAGCGATATGGAACTGATCTGGGCAATCGTCGCTCAGGAAGATAACGGAAGCTATGCAGGTGCACTTGCTGTGATCTCGACCGCGATGAACCGGGTAGAGTCTCCGAAATGGAGTTATGAGGGCTCCAATGCGCTGGCCCAGCTGAAGGCTCCCGGCCAGTTCTGCTATTCGAACGACAGCTACTGGAGGGCAAGGCTTGGCGGAAATGTTCCCCAGTACGTGAAGCAGGCGGTCTATGACTGTCTGAAAAAGGGCATCAGAAACCACACCCACACAAGTTTCCGTTCTCACTACGGAAGCAACACGCCAGGTGCAGTACAGATCGGAGGAGGAAACTGGTACTTTGATTGACGGAGGACATATATGAAGCGAAAAAAGTTGCTATCTCTGCTCACAGGGGCAGCTGTTCTGATGTCGGCGATGTCAGGCAGCTGCCTTTCCATTTCCACATACGGGGCACAGACGGAAGCAGAGACACTGGCGGAGACCGTTCCCTCTCCCGGGAGCCCGGCCCCTGAATCGGAAACCATGCCCCAGACAGATGTCACAGAAAACCATACAGACCAGGTCCCTTCCTCCGCAGAAACGCAGTCTGAGATTCCGACAGAACCGCAGCCTGCCACGGAAAAGGGAACGGAACGGATAAGCGACCCCCCGGGTCCGGCGGAATCGGAGAATAAGGCAGAAAAGCCGGAAACAGAAGTCGGAAGTGAGAAGTCGGATACAGAAGCGCCGGGGACTGAGCCCGGAAAACAGACCGAACCGGTGTCGGAGAAGGAGACCGTTCCGGCGTCATCCGAAGAGAGTGAAAAGCTTTCGGAAAGCGAATCAGAGGAGACACAGGGATCGGAGTCCGGCGTTCTGGAAGAGACGGAGAAAGATGCAGGGGAAACAGAAACGGACGAGACAGAAACGGAACTGCCTGAGGAGATCCAGGAAGAAGAGCCGGAGACGGAATCAGAGATTGGGGATGACGTGGACGGAGGGGCTGTCTATTACAACGACAGCTACTGGGACCCGAGCTGGTTCATCAGGCGGGATTTCCGTTTCCGTCAAGTGGGGAAAGTCTACGGGTTGGTCCAGGGTGGCCTGACAAGCCGGATCTACGAAAAGCCGGACGCCGGGTCCAGGATTATCGGGGAAGTCCCGTTTTTCGGGCTGGTATACATCCTGGATGAAACAGGGGACTGGTCCTATGTGGAGTCCGGCAATGTGAGAGGCTTCATTCCTACCACAGAACTGATGGGCAATGAAGAATCAGACCGTATGGTCAGCCTTCTGGGGGAAGACCAGTTTTCCCTGGCACTTCCGGATATCCCGGCATCGGAGAATGAGGCATTCACCTACACGAGGACAACGGTCCAGGACGTTCTGGCTCAGAAATCGGACGCCGTTGTCCTGCAGAAGGGGTCCATCCGTGAATACCCGGATGCCTCCTCCAGGGCAGTCGGGGAAGTTGCTTCCGGAACGGTCGTCTATCCGCTCGAGAATGCTCCGAACGGCTGGGTGTATGTCGAATCCGGGGATGTGAGAGGGTTCCTGAGATCAGAGCAGCTTCTGCTGGGGAACCCGGCTGCGCTGATCGCGAAAAGCACAGATTCTCCGTCCCTGGCGACGGAGGAAATCTCCCCGGAAGACAACAGTTCCCTTTACTACACCCTGAAATCTACTAAGCGCGCGAAATCCGACCTTGGAGAGCAGATTGCGGAATATGCCCAGACCTTCATCGGAAAGTTTCCCTATGTCTGGGGCGGTACTTCCCTGAAGTCAGGCGCTGACTGCTCCGGTTTTGTCCAGAGCATCTATGCGTCCTTCGGGATCAACCTTCCGAGACTTGCCCAGGAGATGGGTGTCTCTGGAGAGCCGGTCGGCAACCTGAAAGACGCGCAGCCGGGCGATGTGATCTATTACGGATCGAATCCGCACGTCGGGATCTACATCGGGGACGGAAAGGTTTGCCACTGTACTTCCAGCGGCGGAGGCACCGGTCCGAGAGTCAGCAATGCCGACTACATGAACATCACGTCGATCCGCAGGTTTGTGATCTATGAGGATGAGATGCCGGTCTCCGAGACCGGGTACAGGGCGGACCCAACCGATTACTCGCAGGACCAGATGGAGCTCATGTGGGCAATCGTCGCTCAGGAAGACAACGGAAGCTATGAAGGAGCGCTGGCAGTGATCTCAACCGCGATGAACCGGACAGAATCCTCGAAATGGGGATATGAAGGTGGAAATGCATTAAGCCAGCTGACGGCTCCGGGCCAGTTCTGCTACTCGAATGACAGCTACTGGAAGAGCCGGCTGGGCGGCAATGTCCCTGCCTATGTCAAGCAGGCCGTCTATGACTGCCTGAAGCGCGGGATCCGGAACCACACCCACACAAGTTTCCGTTCTCATTACGGCAGCAACACTCCGGGCGCCGTTCAGATTGGCGGCGGCAACTGGTACTTCGGCGCATGAAAGGAAATCAGATGAAGAAGAAAAAGATCATATGGTATGCGGCACTGATCGTCGGCATTTCCGCCCTGTCCATCATGGCGCCTAAGCTCATCCACCGTGCTTCTGGGATGCTGCTTCAGAGAATCGGTGCCGGAGACAGCAGGCAGACAGAAGAGACCGGGCTGACTGAGTCTGAGGAAATGATGACTTCTTTCGGGATCCCGGAGACAGAAGCGGAGACCGAGACAGAGAAAGCTTCTCCATCCGGAAAGGAAGGTTCCGGGAATGGGGAATCCGGTGCGGAGACTCCTTCAGGAAGCGCCTCTTCGTCAGGAAAGTCCACGGCTGCATCTGATCAGAAGAAGAAAGATGCTTACGACCGCCAGCTGTCCCGGTACGAGAAATCCTTCCATCCGAAGATCACGGAGTCCAGGAAAGGACTTTACGACGAATTCATCGGGGACAGAGAAAAAGCTTTCGACGACGCACTTGCCGACCACCTCTATTCCGTGTACGGACACTCTTTTGAAGCAACCAGAGTTTACCTGACAGATGCTGTCGGCGAGGACGATGAGGAGATCACTTTCCAGATCCAGGTATTCATCACCTACGACGGCGATGAATATCACGATTACTATTTCTGCCGGTACAATAAAGTCTATGACTTCTACAGCGTATATGCATACCACGAGTAAGGGGAGGAAACACGATGTACAAGAAGAGAAATAACAGGGTGCTTCTGACGCTGGTCCTTCTGATTGCCGGCCTGATCGCCGGCCTGATCGTTCTCAAGGCAGCCACACGTCCGAAGAAACTTCCTTCAGCGGAGACGGAACCTTCCAGACACCAGGTCCTGATCTACAAAAGCTCCGGAGGCGGAGTCGAGTTCGAGCAGAAGTGGCTGAAGAAGGAAACGGACACGGAGCTGAAGCTCTCGATCACGGACGGGACGATGGTCACGCTGCTGATCCATCCGAAGTCCGGCAAGGTCCTGAAGGACGTCACGATCAATGAGATGGACAACGTCCACAACAGTGTCGACTATCTCGTAAACGATACGGGGGACGGCGACAAGAAGCGTGTCAACTTCGTCATGCCGGACAAGAATCTTCTTATGAACATTACCTATGCGGATAAGGAGACCGAACCTGCGGTCCCGGAACCCGGGACGGAAGAGGAGCCGGAGACAGACGAGGTGCCGCAGGAGACTGAGACACCCTACAACCTGAAGCTCCACGGACTTACCGCGGAGATCCTGACCTCCTACATGGGAAGGTTCAATGACCAGGCTTTCCTCCAGCAGCTGGGCGATGATCTCTACATCCGCAATGATGCATCCGATTACAGGGGAGTCAGGGACGTCACATTTTCAGACGAAGAGTACAGCGGACCGAAGGAGAAGGGAAACGTTTATCACTACGTTTACTTCAACAATGATAAGAACTTCCGGGTCCTGTGCACGTACTTCCCGCAGGAAGACCGGTATCTTTTCACCGATCCGGATACGGCCCTGCCAGTCAGCGAAAGCGAAACGCAGTCTGAAACCGCAGGAACCTCCGCGGGCATTTCCCAGGGCACCTCAGCGTCAGGAAGCTACGGCGGAGGATCCGGCAGTACTTCCGGCAGTGGAAGCGGCCAGGCAGCCGGCAGCACGGTCACTTCCATCTCCCTGGATATCATGCAGGTCTCGAAGAACCTTCTTGAGTTCTGCGGAGGCAGGGACAGTTTTTATGACCAGGTCTTTCATTATGTTGAGCTGAAGGGGCTTTCCGGCGAGATCACCGGGACTATGGATTCTTATCAGATCGATCCGGAAAAAGAAAAGGCAGCTTTCTCCATCAGCCTGAGCAGCGGCCAGACGATCAGCGGAAGCTATGACAGGTCTTCGAATGAGTTTTCATTCACCGGACTGTGATGGGAGGCGGACATGAAAGAGAGAAAAAAGATCACGGACTTTTTCCGCAGGAAAACGGATGATCATCTCACGCAGACAGGTCAGGAAGACAGGTTTCCTGATGCGGAGGTCCGCCTTTCAGATGAAAAGGAAAAGAAATTTATCATCGGGACCCTGATCGGAATCACCGCCGCCGGAGGAGTTCTCCTCCTTGCGGCAGGGATGCGCGGCTCGTTCCGACATGATGAAGTCACCTTGAACCCGTCATCAGAATCGGAACAGATGATGATGACTCTTCCATCGCCGGAAACAGAGACAGGCCATCCGACTGCAGAGACGGAGACAGAGTTTTTCATCCCGGCGGCGGAAGCAGAGAAACTTCGGGCGGAAGGGGAAGACACAGTCCGGGAAAAGATCTTCGGGTCTTCCTCGCCGCACAAGGTCGGGCTGACGCTGACTCTTTCCGGAATCACCGATGCGGAGAAAGCACAGAGCGGAATGGAGACGGCAGATTTTCTTCACGATGCCGGGATCTTTCTACGGGACAATGGCATCACTGCATCAAGGATCATCGCAGAGAGCCGGACAGAGACTTCGATCCCGGGGAGTTTCGGATATGAGGCGAGACTTCAGGGGGACGAAAAACATCTGCTTGAATTCGTGGTGCTTCCGGATTTCCCGGGAGAATATCTCTTCACGCTGACCACGCTTCCTGATGTCCCGGAACCGGAAACGCAGAGCGTAACGAACGTCTCCCCTTCTTCCACCGCGCAGCCGGCAGCCGATGACAGCAGTGCCCGGACAGGACGGACGGCTCAGCCGGCAGAAAGCAGCGACTACGATGCAACTGATCTTTCCGTGGAGTCCGTTCCCCAGAAGCTGCTCAACTACCTGGACAGTCCGTACACGTTCCAGTTCAGACTCTACGACTACCTGTACTCGAAGGGACTGAGGGGAAAGATGACCGCATCGGTCTCTGACTTCTCCGTCGACGGAACAAGAAAGGAAGCGACGATCCATCTGACTCTCTCAGACGGAGGCAGCGTGACGGCAGTGTATTCGAAAGATTCGAATGCCTACTCGTTCTCCTGAGGAGCTTATGGGAACCCTGAGAGAAGATTACACACTTGTGCTGGACGCAGGGACATTCGGGATTATCTGCAGAAAGGATTACAGAAAAGAGCTGGACCGGATCATCTTCCTGGCCCGGCTCTTTTCAGAAAGAGGGCTTCATCCGGGAGACCGGATCTATCTTCTCCGCTCGCAGAAATTGAAGAAGCTGCAGGGCACTGACCCTGTGCTGGAACACACAGAGCTGAAAAAACTGAAGCGGAAGGAAGAGCAGAAAAACGTGATGCCGTCCGAAAATGTAAAGAGTGGAAGCATCGCGATCCTGGCAACAAACCGCCAGGTGGAACATTTCCTGACGGAAGGAATCGACGACTTTGAGGACATTCCGCTCGAAGAAGCGGCTTTGACATGGAGGACCTGAGATGAAGAACTTTGAAAAATCCGGCATTCCCGGATGCCGGGGTTTTGAAGAAAAAGGCGCGATTTCGGGCCGGGCCACAAATTGTGGCACTTCGGGAAGGTTTTCCGGGGGTCTCAGGGGTCACCCCTGACAAGATGCCGCTGCATGACAGAGGCGTATCTTGCTAACACCCTGTTTCACAGGTTTTTGGCCTGAAATATGGCTCCCGGGAATGACAGGATGAGGGCATTTTCAGACGTGGAGGGCGGCATGAAGAAGCAGGAAGGACAGAAGGGACAGAAGACGGGAAATGAGAGTTCCGTCCAGAAATATCAGCAGAAGAGTTTCCGGATCTCAGAGAAAGAGAAAAAACAGATCGAGGAAGGAGCCGAGCACTACGGACTTTCTGAATCGGAATTCATCAGGCGGTGCATTTTTTCTCACGGAGTAAAAGACGTACTTCCGAAAAATCTGGAGCTGCTTATGGCACAGGCAGAGCACGAGATTTATCAGACCGGGATCGAGATCAGCCGGTATGTGAGGGAGAAGCACAGAAAAAATCCTCTCGAAGATCCGGAGAAGGAAGACGAGCTGATGAGAAAACTTGACGAGCTCGAAGAGATCCTGAGTCAGATGCCGGAAGCAGTGAGGAAGGCGGTGAGAGAAAAAGATGGCGGTGACGAAGCTCCTCCGGATTAAGGAGGGAAAAGGGTCGAGACAGAACCGGCCTCTTCTGGACGCACTCAGATATATCTGCAATCCGGAAAAGACGAAGGACATTTACATCGGCGGAACCGCGGGATGGTCAGCAGAGTCGGCTTTCCATCAGATGGTGGAAAACAAAAAAGTCTGGAGGAAGCCGGACGGGACGCAGGCCTTTCACTACATCCTGTCGTTTCCTCCGACCGAGGAGATCACTCCAGAGACAGCCATGAAAGTGACGGAAGATTTCTGCAGGGAGCTTCTCGGCGAGGATGACTTTCTCTATCTCTTCACGGTCCATGTCGACCGGGAGCATCTTCACGCGCATATCGTATTCGATTCTGTGTCTCGGATCGACGGAAGAAAGTTCCATTCGCCGAAGGGAGACTGGGAGAAACGGATCCAGCCGATCACAGACCGGGTCTGCGAGAAGTACGGCCTCTCCACACTCAGCTATGAGGAAGAACGAAAGGGAAAGGATTACGGAGAGTGGAGAAATCAGAAGATGCGGGAGAAAGGAGTCCGGTCTGAGAAGCCGACGTGGCAGGATCTGATTCGCGACGACATCGACGAGGCCATCGCTGCTTCCTCAACCTATGAAGAGTTCCTTTCCTACCTGCGTTCTCTCCACTATGAGGTGAGAGACGGAAAATATCTGTCCCTTCACGCGGAGGAAAGGCAACGAGCGATCAGGACTTATCGTCTGGGAGATGGTTACAGAAGGGAAGAGATTCAGAACCGGATTCTTGCAAAAGACAGGGAACAGGAGAAACCGGACAGAGAAGCGCCGCCGGATTTCTTCGTATACGGAAATCTTCAGGAGATCCGTGAACTTCTCTTTATTCGTATTCACAAAGCTCCGGGCGGGAGATGGAAGATGTCGCCCTACCAGCGTCAGTTCTATCTCCGCTACTGGCGGGTCTGCAGGATGCATTCTCCTTACCGCAAGCGGCGATATATTCCGCGAAAGGAGATCGTGAGACTGGAGGAGTTCTCCGAAAATCTCCGCTACCTGATCGACCACGATATCCGGACGCAGGAACAGACGGAAGAATTTGAAAAGAATCTTCAGAGTCAGATGAGATCTGACCGGAGAAAGCTGAATGAGATCTACCGTCTGCTGAAGCAGTATCCGGATGGCGAAAAGCTGGTGAAAGAGAAATCCATGTACCTGACGAGACTGCGAGAAGAGCGGCACGAATTGAAGATGCTCGAGTCAATCAGGAAGCAGGGTCTTGAGGAAGAGCAGCGTGAGGAAAGGGCTCCTTCGCTGGATGGAAAGAAGAGAAGGCGTCCGGAACATGACAGGCAGCAGACAAGACCGTAAGGTCCTTTTATCAGGAAAGGGGCGCCAGCAGTGGATTCGTGCAGGATACGACGTATGGTGACTATGGAATGTTTCCTTCCTGCTCAGGGAATTCCGATTGAGAGATCCGGTTCAGGCTGATAAGATGGTAACTGGAAAATCTGCATTCCTATGATTACATGGATCACGATATCGGTTATGATTACGGTAATAAAAGCACGAGGTGATAAAGATGAGAAAAGAATTCTGTGAGAAGGACGGCATCCGTATAACCTATCTGGAGGATAATGTGTGCTTTGAAGATATGAAGACCGCAGAGTCCATTCTGATTGCGAATGATGGAACGATTCTGTTTAACAACTTCAACGAGGAGAAGACTTCATATTTTTTGGCATATTTTCATCAGATCTATCGCTCAGTGGAGATGCTCCGGGAGATGGACAGCATGGAGGTGGCGTGATGCCAATATTTCTTCGTGCGCAGGGTTTCAAAGTGTATTTCTGGTCGAATGAGAGTGATGAGCCGATTCATTTTCATGTGACAAAGGGGGATCCGTCTCCGAATGACACAAAGATATGGATCAAGAAGGACAAGACGTTTCAGGTTGCGAGCAATCGAGGCAGAATATCTGACAAGGACCTGATGCGAATCATGATCTTAATGCATTCTTACGTGGACGAGTATATCGGTGTCTGGAAAGCGCATCTGGGATACGAGAAATACATTGGATGACTCCCGGTTTGCAATAATCACTGCATCGACATCTACTGTCCGTTCTCCGCAGCACATAGAAAAAGGGCAGATGAGGCAAATAGTTGAAAATGAGATTCAGAGAGAAAATGATTTTGATTGCAGCCATTGCCGCAGCAGGGCTTTTCATTTTTCACATTGCGCATTACATGCTTTACTGCCGGTATAAGAGGAATCCGGAGAAGAGTCACTGTGCGGTCTGCGGACATCGGAAGGTTTGCAGCAGGCTTCATCAGTAATCCAGGGAGGCATCTGTGCAATCGGGATGGGTGCAGCTTTCCTGGCAGAAGAAATTGCTGCCAGAGTTCGAAATAGAAAGTAACCAAGCAATCGAATCAGATGGTATTTCAGGAGATCGGTCACGCCGGTCTCCTTTTTTTACCCAGAAAAGGGGAAGAGGAACTGCCGGTGACAGTCATGCTGCGAAGGAGGCGATCAAATGGACGAGACAGAATCCGCACTCGACCTCATCCTGAAAAATCAGGAAGGAGCAGTCGAGAATCTGAATGCGAAGGCAGCTGAAGATACTGATGGTGAGGCGGTTCCTTCTCCGTCTTCGAGATCGGTCCGGTCAGACCGATTCAGTCCGGAGACAGCCGAGGCAATCTGGAAGGCAATGGCGCAGCAGCTGGACCAGGAGAGGCAGGAGAGACAGAAACTCCTCGAATGGTTCTCGGCGGAGATAGAGCATTTGCGGAAGAAGGACGCGGAAAAAGATCTTCAGATCCGAGATCTTACTCAGGAAAACTCTGAGCTGAAAAAGCAACTTGCCATTCAGCAGACAGCCTCCGAAGTTCTCAGCAGGATTTTCGGGAAAGGAAGGCTCTATGACATCCGGGGGCATCCGGACGGAGGCGCTGCCAACCCCATCCGGCAGAGAATCAACCGCCGCCGGGTGAGGAAACTGACCGCAAGGGAGTCATTCAGTGAGGAGCAGCTGGCCATCATCCGGGAAGCGGTCGCGGAAGGGCTTGAGTGGAAAAAGCTGAAGATCCTGTGCGACCCGGCCATGAAGGCTCCGGCGATGAGGGTCTGCCTGACCTATCTGATGACGCGATGAAAGCGTACATGATTAGAAACTGACACGAGAAATAAACATCCCCGGCGTGGGGAGAAGGGAGACTTACATGAAAGACTACGAAGGAAAAGAAGCGGTGTATCTGCTCGATATCGAAGCAGATCTTGATCCGGATCAGTCAGCGGAGAGACTTCTGGCTTATCTGGTGGTGTTCAAGGACCCGTCCGGTGTGGACGCACAGAAGAAAGAGGAGGAGCGTGCATGATACCTGAAAGAAGAAAAGAGATCTCGAGCCGCAGCCAGCTGGAGCACATCATGGAAGATATCAAGAGCTGTCCGCATCAGAAAGAGAATTCCGGGCTGGACCTTTCCGACACCAACCTGTTCGGAATCGACCTTACCGGGATCGACCTCTCCGGAAGCAGGCTCAGAGGTGCGACATTTGTCTGCTGTAACATGTCCGAAGCAAAACTGAAGAACTGTGATATGCGGGATGTCCGCATCTGCAGGTGCAGTATGAAGGGAGCGGACCTGTCCGGGTCCCTGATCAGCGGAGCTTACATTGACATCTGCAACATGGACGCGATGAATCTCGCTGCCTCTATCCTTGACTGTGCGACCATCATTCACTGTTCCGTCAAAGGTTCTTCCCTCCGGAACTGCTCCTTCATGGCGGCGGAATTCCGTCACTGTGATTTCACCGGCAGCCTTTTCATCGGGGCCATCTTTGACGCGACCCTGATGGACAAGACAGAGGACGGGATCAATAACTTTGAAAGCTGCGACTTCACCGGGGCATATTTTCACTCCGCTATGATGAGGGCCGCGTGGCTGAAGAACGCCTGCATGAAGAAGATCTACGCGGATAGCATAGATATCTCCGGATCGGGCATGTGGGGAGTCCGCATGAAAGGGGCTGTCCTGATGGACCTTACAGGTGATTTCATCCAGCCGGATAAAGACTGTTTTGAAGGCGCCGAATATGTCGGCTTCGCTTCCAAGAAGGAGAAGCAGCAGATAAGCGGACCTGGTTCGAAAGACGGACCGGTATCCGATGGAAGTACTGCCTCAGAAAGCAAAGCAGCTCCTACAGGGAAAGCTGCCGTGGGTGATACGGCTGCTCCGGCGGGAGGGGCTGCCGCGTGAGGCAAGACTGCTTCGGACGATGAAAGACCTGCCGGAGATCCATTTTCATAAGGATGTACTTACTGATGGCTGTGCCGATTATGGCGCGGCTTTTTTCATGCAAAGGAGGACGCAAATGAGAGACTTTGAAGGATTCTGCAAAGATGTCGAAAGGAGCATCGCCGAATATCTTCCGAATGACCTGGATGTGGACGACATCCGGATCCAGACCGTGGAGAAGCCGAACCTGGGAACGAGGACGGCACTGTCCGTGCGGCTGGAGGGGCAGGTCGCGGCTCCGCTGATCTACATGGACAGGTTCTACGACATGTACCAGGCCGGCATGCCGGAAGGCGAGGTCATGAGCAGGATCGCCGATGAGACGGCGGGTGCCCTCAAGGAGATCCCCATCATCCCGGATTACATGAGCCGGATCGATTCCTGGGACGCGGTGAAGGACCATCTCATCATCGATGCCATGGGCGTGTCGCAGAACAGGGACCGTCTTCCGGATATCCCTCACCGCATCTCCGGAGACATCGCCTGTGTCTGCAGGATCGATGCGGGCGGTACCGGGACCATTCTGGTCAGCAGCAGTCTTTCCGCCAGATGGAACGTTCCGGAGAATGAAATGTTTGAGACTGCGATCAGCAACAGTATGAAGGTCCGCCCTGCGGAACTCTCTTCCATGGAGGACCTCCTTGCCGAGCTGCGTGAGGATGAGCCTTCCGGAGAGACCTGGAACCCGGAAGACCCGGACCAGTTTCTCGGGGTCATTACCACTCAGGACCGGGTGAAGGGAGCCTGCACGATCTTTTATCCGGATGTGCAGGAGAAGCTTGCTGAACTTTCAGAGAGGGTCGGGGACCTCTACATCATCCCTTCTTCCGTCCATGAGCTTCTTGCCGTTCCGGCGAAAAGCGGGGCAAGGGAGGAGGAGCTGAACCGGATGATCCACGAGGTCAATGAGACCTGCGTCGATCCGACTGACCGTCTGTCCGAGTTCGTTCACAAGTTTGACTCCCGCACAAAGAAGCTGACCTGCAGCACGCCCATCCCGGCGCTTGACGAGGGTGCTCCTTTACAGGGAGGCAACCCGGCTATGCTTCAGGGAGAGATGCCGAGGCCGAGAAGAGCCCGCCTTTCGATCTGATGAGAGGAGTGCATGCCGATGGACAGGAAACTTGAAAGGCTCTATGAGCAGCTTGGCCGGATTGATTCTGTCATTGAAAGGCAGACGAACCAGCGGCTTGAAAAGATGAAGGAGATCCAGCAGAAAAGGGACTCCGACAAAAGGACCTGGCTGAAGGATGCCGGTCCCGTCATCGATGCTTTTCTGCTGGAAGCAGTCGGCGAGAACTATTACTACGACATCACCCCGGCAGATCTGACCGCGGCGTTGAGGCCAGAGAGGCTCAGAGCCATCGCCCGGAAAGAGGGAAATGCGGAGGGTAAGGCTGAAGGAAACGCAGCGGAAAACGCAGGAGAAACCACAGGAGAGAAGACAGAGGAGAGATCCATTTCCGGAAAAGAGGGCGGCGGAAAGCCGTCCTCTTCTTCGGCAAAGTCCGGAACGGATGAACCGGAGAAGCAGAAAGAAGAGGAGGAATGATCTTATGGAACAGGGGACGAATATCGAAGTCCGAGCGGAGATGCATGTGGTGGACAGCAAGAATGTCCTTGCGATGGGGGACGTATTTCTGGACCAGAACATCGTGCTTCACAATGTCAGGCTGGTCCAGACCGAAAAAGACGGCAAGGTCCTCAACTTCGTCTCATTTCCGCAGAAGCAGAGGGGCGACAAGTGGGAGCCGGTCGTCGTATTCAAGGATGCCGACCTGAAAGCGAAGGTGATCGCAGCGGTGAAGGAGGCTGCCCTGAAGGAGATTAAGAGGACTTTCAAGCCGCAGGATATCGTCGCGGAGGTGCGGATCAATGAGATGGACAATACCAGAGGCTATGCTTCGGTCACTTATGCGAATGCCATCCAGCTCGAGAACATCCGCATCCAGGAGAAGGAAGGCAAGCTCTCCTGCGTGTTTCCCTCCGTCCACAGCGACAATGGCTTTCAGACACTTGCCGGGCCGGCGCACGGAACCATGTACCGCGCCTTATCGGAAGCCGTGCTTAAGGAATATCAGCAGAAGAAACTGGAATATGATCAGACGCGCGATGTACCGGGACAGGGAGGTCCGCAGGAGGAAACACAGGCGCAGGCAATGCCCGGTCAGGACATGCCGGAGCAGGAGATGCAGGGGCGGCTCCCGTGGGATGATCCACAGCCTGCAGGACAGTACCAGCCGGCACAGGACGCTCCGAAGAAGGAGCGGGGAAGGAGTATCTGATGGCGGAAGCAGGAGATGCGGTACAGCTGGTGATCGCGGCAGCCAGAGGCGGATATCTTCTGGCAAAAGGGTCCTACCTTCTTCTTCTGAAGATGCTGCAGCTGACCCAGAGTCTTTACTACAGCAGCTGGGCAGGGTCGGTGAAGTACAAGAAGCTGATCAAGATGAAGGGGCCGGACCTGGTCTTCCTGAATGCGGGAACGGAGGATGCAGCTGCGCTTGAAGCAATCGAGAAGAACATGGAAGAACATGGCGTCCTCTTCGCAAGGCTGCCAGACCTCTGCGGAGGAGACGGAAGGACCCAGTACGCGATCGGGTCGGATGACGCCTGTAAGATGCGGGCCGTCCTTCTGGACCATGCAAACAGCAAGTATAAAAGCATCCGATTCGGCCCGATCAGTGAAGCAGAATATCTTCACACCGGCATCGGGCCGGACGGGAAGGAGAATGAAGAGCTCCGCAAGATGAGGGAAAGCGCAAAGGAAGGCGTGAAAACGCAGCCGGAACCGGAGAAGACGCAGGACGGGAATGAGAAGGAAAAGGCAGAAGAGAAGACAAAAGAGGCAGAAGAGAAATCAGGACCGGAGGTCAGAAAAGATCCGACGGATACGCCGGATATCCAGAAGCAGCGCCTGAAGGAAGCCTTCCGGGACCCGCGGGTCCGGATGAGGCAGCTGGATGCCGAGGGAAGATCATCCGACTACGTCTTCCTTCCGGGAGAACCCATTTCCAGGAATGGAAGATTTTTCGAATTCGAACTGGACAGGGACAACTCCATCTTCATTCCGGTGGGGGATGCCCTGGTGGCGGAGAATCAGGCAAAGTACGGTCCGTCCCAAAAGCACGGGGCAGTCCTTTTCAAGAGCAGCACCTATACGACCGTGCAGCGGAAGACCCGCAGCTTCCAGAAGCTGTCCGGGAAGAAAGCAGTCCTGTGGGTCACGAAAGGAATGCTGCAGAAGACCGGGCAGGAAATAAACAGGGTTGCACAGTCCCTGGACGCTCCCCGGCAGAAAACGCCTTCAAAGAGCCCGGACATTCCGAAGGAGACGGCCCCGAAAGCGGCAGCCCCGAAGCCTGCGCCGAAGAAGACGCTGTGAGGAAAGGAGGCGGATTCAAATGGATGTTTCCGAACATGAATACAGCAGGAAGAAGGCGGACCGGACCTTCTTCCTCATCCTCCTTCCTTTTTTCGTCTACCTTGGCTACTGCATCGGGCTGTTCCCGGTCCGCCATGTGACGATGGACAACCTGTCAGGCGGCGTCCTGGACGTCCTTCTTCATCCATTTCCCCTGGCGGTATCGGACTGGACGATCAAAACGATCGCGGCAAGTCTGCTCATCTGGTTTGCCCTGTTCCTGAAGGCTGCCGGACATGACGGAAACTTCATGCCCGGGAAGGAATACGGGACGGCGCGATTCGCGGACATCGATGAGGTCAATGCGGAACTGGCGGATCCGGATGATTCCATGAACAAGATCGTGTCGCAGCATGTCCGGGTGAGCCTGGACACGCACCGGACGGGACTGAACAACAATGTCGTCGTCATCGGTGGTTCTGGCGCAGGCAAATCGTTCTACTTCGTTCAGCCGAACGGCCTGCTCTGCAATACGTCCATGATTTTCACGGACCCCAAAGGAGGTGCGATGCGTTCGCGTCTGAAAAGGGCGCGCACAATTCGCTTTAGTTATTAACACTAATTCGAGTTGGAGAACTGAATACGTAAACTGTCGAATGAGGGAGTAACGTCCTGAAAGGCATCCTTAA
>Ga0256406_1000977_pt1 | contig 48127 bp, 34 predicted proteins | sample RumenRJG_03DNA_FD_185986 | JGI IMG/M metagenome (GOLD analysis project Ga0256406, IMG submission 185986) | Bovine rumen microbial communities from Lethbridge, Alberta, Canada - RJG_03 | ecosystem: Host-associated > Mammals > Digestive system > Stomach > Rumen | place: Canada: Alberta | collected... | reverse complement strand
AACCCTTAGACGAGCTATTTATTAAACCCAAACGTCCTCAGAATGACTCCGATGATGGTCAGCTGACCTTATGGTAAAATTTCTTTGGACAGTAGTGAAGATAAAAGAAAAATTACTATCTTTGCACTCAGAATAATATGGTAAGAAAAAGATGAAAAAAGTATTATGGTTAGCAGCACTTCTGGTAGCAGGTTTGCCAGCAAGCGCACAACAAACAACGGACAATGCCAAGAAGGCGGTGCCTATGCAGAAGGTTAAGGTGGTGGGGAAATCTGCAAAGACGTTAGAACAGGTGAAGGCCGAGAAAGATGCCAAGACAGCCTTCATGGGTCAGCAGTTCACGGACTTCGAGATGGCCGACACGGAAGGCAAGATGCACAAGTTGAGCGAATACGTAGGTAAGGGGCGCTGGGTGCTCGTGGACTTCTGGGCCTCATGGTGCGGTCCCTGCAGAGCAGAGATGCCTCACGTGACGGCAGCCTACGAGAAATTCCACGCCAAGGGACTGGACGTCGTTGGCATATCATTCGACTCTAAAAAAGACGCATGGCTCAATGCTATCCAGACGCTCAACATGCCGTGGATAAACCTCTCTGACTTGAAAGCATGGGACTGTGTGGGTGGAAAGATATACAAGGTCAACTCCATTCCAGATAACCTGCTGATTGACCCACAGGGAAAGATCGTAGCTCGTGCTCTGCGTGGCGAAGCTTTACAAGCTAAGTTACAAGAGGTATTAGGAGAATAAAAAGTTAATCCGCAGGCTTGGTAGCTTGCGGATTTTTTTGTACCTTTGCAGCCGATTCAAGGGGTGCCCGATGTTTCGGGCTGAGATAATACCCTCTAACCTGATCCGGATTATGCCGGCGTAGGGATGGAACGCATATCAAAAAACCCTTATTTACATTAAAGATTAAAGATTAAACATTAAAAAAAAAGGGAATGAAAAAGATTCTTTTTGGATTAACGGCATTCATCGCTATGAATGCAGCAGCCCAGAACGCTGGCGATTTGAAGAGGACTCCCAATGATTCCATCAAATTGCTGCAACTGCAGGGCGTAACAGTAGATGGTGTACGTTCGAGAACGACGGGCACACCACATGTCTATCTCTCAGAGAAAACACTGAGCAATTTCTCCAGCTCTGGCCAAGAGCTGCCTTTCCTCTTTGCCCGCACACCTGGCGTGATGGCATGGAGTGAGAACGGACTGGGCACAGGAACCACCTATATGCGCATTCGTGGTGCTGGCGACTCACGTATTAACGTGACCATCGACGGCGTGCCCCTCAACTCGCCCGAGGACCAGTGCGTGTTCTGGGCCAATATGAACAGCTATGCCTCCCTACTGAACAGCGTGGAGATTCAGCGCGGCGTGGGCTCATCGACTAATGGCGACGGTGCCTTTGGCGGTGCCATCTCGCTGCAGACAAAAGCACCCTCGCGCAAGGCTGGCGGCGAACTGTCGGCCTCGTATGGTGCCTACAACACCTATAACCTGGGCGGCAACTTCTCCACGGGTCTGCTTTGGAACCACCTGATCTTCGATGGTGCCTATCACGAGACCAACACAGACGGCTTTATCCACGGCACCGACGGACGCAGCGGTTCCTACTACGGCGGACTGACCTGGTTGGGCAATGACTTCATGATTCGCTATAAGAACATCGGCAACTTCGAGAAGACGGGTCAGGCATGGAACGCCGTTACTGCTGGCGACAACGACTATAGTATCATGGACGGCTGCTTGGACGACGGCTCATGGAGCTATAACCTGCCCACAGGCATCAAGACCTATGAGGACCTCTACAACGCTGGCCTGGGCCGCTATAACACGCTCTACGAGACGCTGACATACGGCAGCAACGGCAATCTGTTTGAGAAAGATGCCAACGGCAACTACGTGACACACCGCTGGGAGATGGCCGACGGCTCTTACTGGCCCAGAACCACGGATAACTTCTGGCAGAACCATAACATCCTGTCGCTGTCATTGCAGCTCTCCGATAAATGGTCGGCCTCAGCCTCGCTACACTATACCCACGGCTATGGCTACTACAACGAGTTCCGCTACCATAAGAAGGCTGGCGAGAAATTCGGACTGAGCACCAACACCAAGACCGACTTCGTGCGCAAGAAGGGACTGGAGCAGGATGCCTACGGACTGGTGGGCCACCTGCGCTACAACGACAGTCGATGGAACGTGGTGGGCGGCCTCTCCGTACAGCAGTTCAACGGCAACCACTTCGGCTATATCACCTATATCAAGGACGAGGCCCTGCGCACGCAGTATCTGGCCAATGGCGACCACAAATACTACGATTCTGACGCAAAGAAGTTTGATGGCAGCATCTATGTGAAAGGCGACTATCAGTTGACCAACGACTGGGCTGCTGATGAATGGTATCTGACGGGCGACGTGCAGTACCGTCGTGTGAACTACAAGACCGACGGTATCAACGACCGTTTTGTACAGGGTACCGACGGCCTGTGGCACAACCAGACGCTGGACATCGACGAGAAGTACAACTTCGTGAACCCCAAGGTGGGTATCAAGTGGCACTACAGCCCATTCAAGAAGTTCATCGATATGTACAGTCACACCGCCTTCGCCACGGTGGCCATCAGTCATCGTGAGCCTGAGCGCAACAACTTCACGGACAACTACAAATATCCCAATCCCAAGGCTGAGCAGGTGATTGACTATGAACTGGGTTACAGCTATAAAGCTCCCAACTTCTATTTCGATGCCACGCTCTACTATATGGACTTCAAGGACCAACTGGTGCAGACGGGCGAGCTGAGCGATATCGGTGAGAAACTGACCACCAACATCGCCAAGTCGTATCGTGCCGGTATCGAACTGAGTGCTGGCTGGAACATCTGCAAACTGCTGTCTGTTGAGGGTAATGCTGCCCTGAGTCAGAACAAGATCAAGGACTTCGACGAGAAGGTGGAGAAGGACTGGACCAAGAACGCAGCTACGTTCCACTATGACAACTCTACCCTGGCTTACTCACCCTCGGCCATCCTGAACGGTATGATTCATTTCAACTACGAGGGTTTCCAGGCCACCTGGCACACCAACTACGTGAGTCGCCAGTACCTGGACAACACAGAGAACAAGGACCGCTCACTGCCCGCATTCAGCTTCAGCGACCTGAAACTGACCTACACCTCGAAGGTTACCAAGGTATCGCCCCTGCACGAGGTGGTGCTGGGATTGCAGTTCAACAACCTGTTTGATGCCCACTACGCCACCAGCGGTTGGGTGTATTCTGCCATCCTCTCAGATACTCACCCCAACGAGAACCGTTACTACCAGATTGGCTTCGTGCCCATGGCTGGCCGTACGGCAATGGCTAACTTAACTCTAAAGTTTTAAGGGTAAAGTGAATAGTGAAAAGTGAATAATTTGCTACCGCTATTGATATGGAAGATTTCTTAACGGCCCATTGGCTTGATATCGTAACAACCGTCCTCGGCTTGGCCTATATCCTGTTGGAATATAGGGCAAGTCTGTGGATGTGGGTTGTAGGCTTTGCCATGCAGGCCTTAGGAATCGTACTATATTACCAGAAAGGACTCTATGCCGACTGCGGCATGGAGTTCTATTATCTTTCCATGACCATCTATGGTTACTGGAAATGGGTGCGGGGAAACCAGCGAGACAGGTCGTTTGATACCAGCGCCGATTCTTCAGACCCCCAACCCCCTAACTTAGGGGGCTTGGAAATCACCCACATCCCCCTGCGTCTTTTAGTCCGCTGGAGCGCCATTATGGCGGCCGTGTGGGCTTTGATTTACTGGTTGCTGGTAACTTATACCAACAGCAACGTTCCGCTGGCAGACAGCTTTACAACGGCCCTGAGCCTCGTCGGCATCTGGGCTTTGGCACATAAATACCTGGAGCAATGGTTTATCTGGATAGCTGTCGACGTGGTCACGTCTATCCTCTACTTCTACAAAGACATTCCCTTCAAGGCCTCGCTCTACGCCCTTTACGTCGTCATCGCCATCTTTGGCTATATGAAATGGCGCCGGATGATGACATCCGACGCCAGGTAAGAATCTTCTTTTCTTTTTCGCTTAAGAAGGGTCAGGCATACGAGTGCATGCCGCCCAGGAAATAGTTCACACCAAAATAGGTCATCAGAATGGTGAGGAAACAGAGCGTCACGTAGATATGATAGGTGAGCGGACGCTGGAAAGCACGGAAACTCTGAGTATGTACCACCACCGCATAGACCATAAAGGTGATGAGGGCCCACACCTCTTTTGGGTCCCAACTCCAATACGTACCCCACGACACATTGGCCCAGATGGCACCTATGAAGATGCCGAAGCCCAACGTGGTCAGAGCCGGATAGAGAAACACTCGACTGAGTGTGGCCAGCACGTCGGTCTGCTCCTTGCGCTTCGTAAAATGAAAGGCAATACCCGTCAGTCCGCAGATAAACGTGAGACTGAGCAGGGCAAAGGCTGTCATGATGATGCTGACATGAAGGGTGAGCAGGGGCGAACGCAGCACTGGCATCAGGTGACCTATCTGGGGATCCATCTGGGAGATATGGCTCACCAGCAGGAAGAAGCCTGAGAGCAAGAAGCCGAAGGTGAGAAGAATACGGAAACGATGCTGCATGCAAAGCGTCAGAAGCTGTACCAGCCACGCCATAAGTAACATTGTCTCGTAACCATTAGACATCGGTATATTGCCACTGACAATCCAGCGCAGAGCCTCACAAGTAGTGAGTGCCAGAAACGACAGCAGCAGCACGCCAAACTGCAGGCGGAATGCCCACTTCTTAGGCCAGAAGAGAAAGATGAAGAAGGATAGGAATCCCATGGTGAGACACACCATGAAGAGGATGGTGGCAAAGGGTATCGTGTTATAGATGCGCTCTGACTTCAGTCGGAAATCAGACGGGATAGAGGCACCCGCATTCTTGTGCTGATAATCCTTCAGGCGGTCCAGGTACTCATTGGCCATCGCATAGTTGTCAGCATCCACAGCACTATAAAGCAAATCAAAATAAGACGTCATCAGCAAACGGTTCTCGGCTGGTACTACCAAACTGTCTATCTCTTCTACAGGGGCATACCAACGGGTGACGCCATGCTGAGAGGTATAAGGAAACACCTTCAGAGAAAAGCCGTGTTGCAGTTCGTAGATGGCCCATTTACGATCATCACTTTGTTTCTTCAATGGCACACCACTCCATTCATCAGCAAAGAACAGATAGCCAGCCAGCACCTGTTCGGCCGTGAGGTCCTCGTAGTGAGTCTTTCCAAAGAGTTTCTTGGTGAAATCTGTGGCATAGGTCTGCAACGGACAGATACGGTCATTATAAAGGATATTCAACTGTCCCAGTTTGTCGGCGGTCTCCTGAGGAATGGTGCGAGGGGCGGCCGACAGCTCACCAACGCCCAGCAGCAAGGCGAGCACCAGCGTGCCACGTCTCAGTAAGGGCGAACGCAACACCTGGCGGTACTGCCCCTTGGGATCGATCAACATCCACAACAAGCCAATGAACAGCAGAGCATAGCCCGTATAGGTCACCGGAATGCCCCAGGGGTCGCTATTCACGGCAAGCACCGAGCCTCGGCCATCGTCATCATAACCGCTCTGATAGAGGCGAAACCCCTGCACAGAACAGATATTATTCATGGATACCGTCTCGCTACGCTCACCATCGTCTGTCTTGATACGCAGATGCGACTCATAATCGGCTGCTGCCGTGGTACCTGGATGACAGACAACGATAAAGGTGTCGAGCTTGACGCTGAACGGCAACGGGCGCAGGGTGCCGTCGGCCAGCACATACGAGAGGGCTGTCTCGTTGGGACGCAGATGCAGGATGCCCTGACTGGCAGTAAGATGGGTGAGGAGTGCCCCCAGCAGGATAACAAGGAAAGAAAAATGAAGCACCACAACCGACAGGCGGCGGATACGCCTTGACAGGAAATAAACCACAGCGACAGCTGCCAACAGCGCCCACAGGGCCGTGAACCACCACTCAGCATAGAAATTCATGCCGTACAGATGTTCAGCAAATGTGGCGGCAGCCATCACGACCACCACCACAAGATATAATATGACCAGTATCTTCTTCAACATATAGGAAAATTATATTGCTCGCAGGAATTTCACCAGCGCATCACGTTCGGCCTTACTCAGTTTGTAGAAGGCCTCAACAGCGCTATAGGCATCCGAATCCTTGGAGTAGCCATGCCACATGATTGCCTCGACCTCATTACGCGCACGACAGTCGTGCAGACGGTCCTCGGCACCTGTCAGACGAAGCGACAGACCACGTCCCCAGAGTGGCGTGGTACGACACCAGCCCGTGCGGATATCATTCTTCATAAACAAGCGGTGCTGCACCATATCGGTATAGGGCCAGATGGTCTGGTTGGCAAAGCGCGGCAGACTCTTCTGTGGGTCGAGACCCTTCTCCTTGCAGTAGGCCTTGATGCTGGCATCCACCCAATAATCGTCGGAACCCGTCTTCCATGAAGGACGGTGACAACGGGTGCAGCCAATCTGCGCGAAGAGCTTCTTACCCTGCTGCACCTGGGGATCGTCCAGGTTACGGGCAGCAGGCACAGCCAGGCCGCGATGCCATATCATGAAGTCATAATAGTCGAGGTCGCTCATCTCCTCCTTGCCATCCTTGAACAGATGCTTGTCGAACGTCTCTTTCTTGGCGATAGAGTTCACGCCCAACAGCTCGTTCACACGGGCAGCAATCTGAGCATCACTACCATCAGCATAATAAGGATGGAGCAGACTCTGTTCGCTGGCACCATTCTCCTTGATATACTTGATGACGTTGGGGTCCTCGCTCTGAGCCTTGGCCCATGCAGGCGTGGTATAGAGGAAGTGACGATCGCTACGTGTCACGTTGGTGATATTCCAGATAGCATTGGCACCAGCACCATCCTGCAGCGAACCACGTGTCATAGCATACGTGAAACGCTTCACAGGACCATGATCACCGCGATGCTTGCCCAAGTCGTTATAGGCAGCAGAATAATAGGCAGAGGCAGCAAACTTGTTGTTCGCCTTATCCCACATGGCGGGATTCAACTCTACGTAAGGACTCTCATTGCGCCACTGTGCCTCCATATCCTCGTCGGTAATGGCATCTAGTAAACCTGTGCCATAGATACCGATGGTTGACTCCAGTCGCACCTCGTAGTTCTCGGGCTTGGGATTGGTATTGAAAGCTGTCTGAGGAATGGTCACCTCTGGATAGATGAGTTCGTATGACTCTCCATCGGCAAAAGTCATGGACAGACCGCTAGGCATCTCTGTCACCTTCTTCCATTCTATCTTGATCTGATTCTCGTCGATAGGAGGCGTGAATGGTGCCATAGCCTGCGTCTGGGGCATACCCGTCACCTCAGAGATATAACTGTTCTTCGTGTAGGCTGGTTTGCCATCGATGCCGATAGGACCATCCTGATTATGATAGATAACCAGCAGGTAGCCGTTGCCTATCTCGTTGGCACGATACTGTTCCTGACGTTTGCCGTGGCCATAGCCAGGATGACAATGGATACAACTTGAGCGAACCCATGCCGGTCCGAGACCCTTTCGAGGTTCTGTGTTCAGGGTGTAGAGATGCTCAAAGAAATCCTCTCCATGCTTAAAACGTTCCTGACCGTCGGCCAGCTGGTCAACGGCAGGTGCTGGTGCAGAGTAACTTCGCTTGGTGGTAGTGCCCAGTTCGCCACCAGGATACCATTCCTCAGCTGTAAAGACGTCATTGGCTTTGCCAAATGCGTCGTCTTTCTCCTCCAAATTATAAGTCTCCTTGACCTCCTTGTCATCACTACAGGACGACAAGAAGGTCAAGGTAGAGGTTGTAATAAGGAAAGAAAGCAGTAATCTTGTTTCTTTCATTCAGTTATATATTTGTTAGTATTATTCCGGAATTTCCACTACTTCATCATCTTCAAATGACTTGTTCCAAATGGTGCTGACATACTTCACAAACGGACCAGGGATAGCGCCAATCTTACTGATGGCACTGCTGATGGCAGCCTCTACGGCCTGTCCGGTCTTAGAGTCGTTCTTAGCAAACCACTGACTCAGGCTCACCTTGGCATTACCCTTGGCGCCATTGGTATTTCCGTACCACACGTTCTCGATAGAACGGATATTATTCTGGAAGTCGGTCAGCGAGTTATAGCTATAAGGTGACTCCACATAGAAGATATAACCACTCTGGAAGGGGTGACCAATCTTACCAGAGCCAACCTCGTCGGCAATGGCTACTGCACTACCCTCATCATCATTGAGCACCTGAGAGAGGGCATCGTTCAGACCATCGAAGGTACTCTCGGTAGAACCTGAGTTCTTCATGTTCCAGCCAAAGCTCTTACCTTTCTTGGTGAGGTAGTCACGATTAGCATCCTGTACAGCCTTCAGACGTGCAGCGTTGGGTGTCTCGCTCCAAGCCACCTCCAGGTTATAGCATGAGAGGACCAGTTCCTTGGCCACAGCCTCTGCATATTTCAGTTCCTCGGCACCCTTCACATCCGTGAATCCTTTATAGGTATCGTTGCTCTGGAACTCAGCCACCGTACGGTTCTTGCCATCACGGAAGAGCACGAACTCCAAGGCATGGAAGCCCAGGATGCTCTGGTCGTCGAGTGCCTCCTCGCTAAACTGGCCTGTGGTGAAATAGCTGTGGAGCAGGTCGCGGTTCAGAGGCCATGAGTCAATACCCGGGTCGATATCAAAGTCGCTGGCAGCACCACCCAGGAATGCCTCACTCTTCTCCCACCAGGCACGAGCCTCTTTGAAAGCGGCACAGGCATTGTCGATATTTGCCTGCGTAATCTCGTTGGCAGAGAGGTCGCCCAGCGATTTCTGCAGCTTCTCGGCAGCATCAGCCAGATTCTTATAGGTAGGCACAATGACATTGTCAACATTGTTCTCCAGAATCTGCTGCAACTCAGCTTTCTGCTCATTGGTCAGATTACTTTTCTCAATCTTGGACATAGCCAGATTCAACTGGTTGATGACATCCTCACAGGCATTCATAGCCTGCTGGCCATACACCTTGTTGTTGAAATCGGGGGTATCGTCGTCGTCACTACTGCACGATACAAATCCCATACCCAGTGCTCCTGTTATCATAAACGAAAGAGCGAACTTAAAAATTGTTTTCATAAACCACTATTTTTATTAACTCTTAACTCTAAAGAAAGAATCCCTCGTAGGCAATGCCGATGTTCAGACTCGGTTCGTTGTTGTACTGCCCTTTCAGGAAGCGATGAGAATACTCTGCCTTCACGGCTATCTGCTTCATGGGGTAGTAGTTGACACCAACTGCCATACGGCGTACCACAGAGTAATCATAGCTGCTGGCACCCACCTGCTTGGCATAAGGGTCGTATTGCTCATAGCGTCCGAAGATAAAGAGGCGCTCGCCCCGCTTTCTCATATCACGGATCTGAGAGAAGATATCGTAACCAGCTTCAAGTCCAACAGCATAGGCCTCGCTGCTCACCGTGCGCATAGAACTGCTATGGTGGAAGGGTGACTTCTTGTTGGTACGGTTGTACATATCCATCAGATGCTCGGCATCACCCAGATGACCATAGTCAGCCTGTCCGCGAACAATCCAGTTGTGACCTTTATAGGTGAAATCAAGGGCACCAATGGCTACGGCACCTTTATACATCGTGGTGAGTCCGGTGGCCTCGTTGGGACTGCTGTTGCCGATGCTGTGACCATAATAGCCACTCAAACCGATACGCAATCCGGGAATGCTGTAGTTGTCCACACGGGCGCTGACACCAAACTTATTGGCTACCTCGTATTCCGTGGGTGATTTCGTGCCGTTCTTAATCCAGTTGCTACGGGTAAACTGATCGCTGTTCAGACCTGCGAGCAACTGCACCTCATAACGCCAGTCTTTCTGACGACCCCAGAACGAGATACCCGTCTGATGCCAGGTACAAGGCAGGATGGTGTTCTCACCTTCAGGACGATAGACCGTGAAGAACTGCAAAGGCTCGTGATGGGCATTGGTGAGTCCTACAGGGACTACGATATGACCGGCCTTGATATTGGCCCAACGCGCAAAGGACTTCTGAATCCAGAACTGCTCCAGCTCTACCTCACCACCCTTCTCGGTCTCCTGTTCCCATTCTGCAAACTCGTCGGCCTCCAGTTCCTCTGCAGAGCCCGTTCCGCCATGCTCAAACTCTATCTCCGTGCCAAAGGTCCAGCCACGACCGAAGTCGTAACTCAAGTAGATTACTGCATGGGGAATGTCCAGACGGTTGTGTGAAGGGTCGTTTTTATGGTTGGCAGCATCATTATAGCGAAAGGGGTTGTCGCTATAGAAGTTGCGAGAGAAGACCACCTCTCCGTAACCTCCTACGCTAAGACGGTTGCCACCAGCATGACTCATCACACTATCGGCAGCACTCTCCTGTGCATGAGAGACCGTTGCCATCCCGAATAATCCAAGCGCAAGCAATGCGCAAAAATTTCTGTTCATGGTTAAAATCATTCATTCATTAATTTCCGGCTGCAAAGGTATGGCATCTGAAGAAAACACGCAATACCCAAAAATTGCGATTTTGCGAACTTCCTTTTGGCATTTCGGTAAAAATAACTAACTTTGTACCCAATTTTAATGAGACTATAAATATGAAAAGGATTTTTATACTGCTGTCGGCAGCCATGATGGGGCTCTCAAGCTATGCCCAGATGAACGTAACGCGCGATGACAACCCCTTGCGCAAACTGAGCATTGCAGAGATGGCAGTGAAGGCACTCTATGTGGACGAGGTCGATGAGAACAAACTGGTGGAGGATGCCATACGCGGCATGCTGGAGAAACTGGACCCCCACTCTACTTATACCACACCCAAGGAGACCAAGGCGATGACGGAGCCCCTGAACGGCTCGTTCGAGGGTATCGGCGTACAGTTTAATATGGTGGAGGACACGCTGATTGTCATCCAGCCCGTGATCAACGGTCCCTCGGAAAAGGTAGGTATCGTGGCCGGCGACCGTATCGTGATGGTGAACGATACCGCCATCGCTGGCGTGAAGATGACGAAGGAGGAGATTATGCGCCGTCTGCGCGGACCGAAAGGTACCATTGCCGACCTGCGTATCGTACGTCCTGGTATCAAGGACCTGCTCACCTTCAAGGTGAAGCGCGACAAGATTCCTGTACATACCGTTGACGCCACCTATATGATTCGCCCTGGCATCGGTTATATCCGCATAGGCAGTTTTGGTGCCACCACCTATGATGAGTTCATGGAGAGCATGCAGAAACTGAAGGCACAGGGCATGAAAGACCTGGTGCTCGACCTGCAGGAAAATGGCGGCGGCTATCTGCAGGCAGCTGCCGACCTGGCCGGTGAGTTCCTGGAGGCAGGTGACCTGATTGTCTATACTGAGGGACGCGTGACCAATCGTCGTGACTACAAGGCACCCAAGCGCGGCAGTTTCCGCGACGGACGCATCGTTGTGCTGGTAGACCAGTATACAGCCTCGGCCGCAGAGATTGTGACTGGTGCCATTCAGGATCAGGACCGCGGCATGGTGGTAGGAAGACGCACGTTCGGAAAAGGTCTTGTACAGCGCCCCATTGATTTGCCCGACGGTTCGATGATCCGACTGACCATTGCCCATTACTACACCCCTTCCGGACGCTGTATCCAGAAGCCTTACGAGAAGGGCGACAAGAAGAACTACGAGAAAGATATCCTGAACAGGTTGAACAGTGGCGAACTGACAAGTGCCGACAGCATCCATTTTGCCGACTCACTGAAGTATCAGACCCTGAAACAGAAACGTACCGTCTATGGCGGTGGCGGCATCATGCCCGACTATTTCGTGGGTCTTGACACCACACGCTATACCAAGTTCCATCGTGAACTGGCTGCCAAGAGCGTCGTGATACAGCAGAACCTGCGCTTTATCGACAAGAACCGAAAGGCACTGAAGAAGCAGTATCCCGACTTCCAGACCTTCAAGGCCAACTTCGAGATTCCTCAGTCGCTGATAGATACCATCATCAAAGAGGGCGAGAAACTGAAAATAAAGCCCCAGGACAGCGCCGAACTGGAGAAGACGATGCCTTACCTCAAATTACAGCTGAAAGCGCTTGTAGCGCGTGATTTGTGGGATATGAGCGAATATTTCTCTATCTTTAACGAAGATAGTGATGTAGTGAAAAAAGCGTTGGAACTGTTACAATAGTTCCAACGCTTTGTTTTCTGCGGCTTCCATGATCTCGCGCTCCCCTGGTCCCTTGTCATTGATACCACAGAGATGCAAGATGCCGTGAATGATGACACGATGCAGTTCCTCATCATAGGTCTTATGAAACAGTTCCGCATTAGAGCGTACCGTATCTAAAGAGATGACCAGGTCGCCATTCAGGACATCATCCTCACAATAGTCGAAAGTGATGATATCTGTATAATAATCGTGCCCCAGGTATTCGCGGTTAACCTGCAGGATATGCTCATCATCGCAGAAGAGGTAGCCCACTTCGCCCACCTTCTTATTATAAGTAGCTGCCACACGACGAATCCAGGCGGTGGTGTCGCGCTTTTTGATGGCAGGCATTTTCACGTTCTCGCAATTATAACTGATCATATATTGTATTACGTTATTTCGATATATCGGTATTACGACTAGGCAAATAGGTTGAGACATCTACGCCGAAATGCTGCAGTTCACGCACCATCGACGATGAAACAGAGGCATACTGAGGTTCACTATAGAGCAGGATAGTCTCCACCTCACCATTTGTCAGCTGGCGGTTGACATCGGCCTGCTCACGCTCATACTCAAAATCCTTCACAGAGCGCACACCCTTCACGATGAAACGGGCCCCCTCAGAACGGGCAAAGTCGACAGCCAGTCCAAAATAGGCCTTCACCTCAATGCGGGGCTCGTCAGCATAGAGCGCCCTGATAGCCTCTATACGCTCTGCAGCAGGAGGAATACCAGGTTTCTGCACATGATCGCCCACGACGCCGATGACCAGTTTGTCGAAGAGCGGGAGGGCCCTGGTCACGATAGAATCATGACCTATGGTAAAGGGATTGAATGTTCCGACAAATATTCCTGTCTTCATGCTTATCAGTTTGGCTGCAAAATTACACAAAAAAAGTAATGTACACAAATTTGTGGTCCATAAATCACAGTGGGAACTCAAAGATGAAGCGACAACCATCGTGATAGCTGGTGTCGAGCCAGAACTTACCACCGAGATTCTCCACATGCCGCCTGGTGAGAGGAAGTCCCAATCCCAGTCCCTCACTGAAGTCATCAACCTTGGTGAAGAACTTGAAGATGCGCTCACGGTCGGCCTCGGCAATACCCTTTCCAGTATCCTCTATAATGAAGCGTATCGTCGTATCAGTACGGGTGATACGCGTCATGATATGCTGTCCGTCAGAATACTTGGCCGCATTGAGCAGCACCTCAGCCAGACTATACTGCAGGAATTGCCTGTTGGTAGTGATAAGCAAGTCGTCAGGCACCTCTGTCTCGAAGCCGATGACACGAAGGTCAGGATAGAGTTGCATGACATAGTCCACCATCTCCATCATGGCCGTATTGGCCGACACCGCCTCACGATTCCTGCTGATAGCCGTCTCGGAGAATGTAGAATCTGAACTGTCGAGAAGCATCAGAATCAGTCGGGTAAGCAGTTTGGAGTTGTGCTCCATTGTTGCCGTCAGACCCCTTATCTCATCCTCCGACACACAGTCGCAAGGCAGGATGGGAGCCGATGGCGAGTTGAGTATCTGCGCGTATCCCATAATGACATTGAGCGGTGTGCGCACCTGATGCGTCATATTCTGGATAAAGGACGTCTTCTGCCTGTCGGCCTCCTTGACCAGCAGCGTGGCCTTCTCCAGTTCCTCATTATACTTATGCGCCTTGTCACTGGCCGCACGCACACTGTCCATATATTGCCTAAGCGACTCGAGCATCGTCACATAACTGTTCTGCAAACATCCCATCTCATCGATACGAGAGATGCGCTCTATCTCGACCTTCAAATCGCCCTTTGCTATTTCCTGCGTCTTACGCAGCAACTGGCGCAACGGACTTAGCGAGCGCGCCATCATCTTATAACAATAGAAAGCAATGAAAACCAGAGCGACAATAAGGAGGGTGACGGCGATAAAGATAAGCCTATAATAATCTTTCAGGATATCACTGTCGGGACACACGATAGCCAGACTCCAGGAAGTGCCAGGCACAGGCTTATAACAAACCTGCGACGGGACATCATTAATCGTCACCGACATCTCCCCCTGATTACCTTTCGTCATCTCGTGACCCAGGACAATGAGGTCTTTCTGCTTCTGCAGGTTGGCCACCCCGAAAATAGTCTTGTTGAAGAGACGGGTAGAATCCGGATGTCCCACATAGCGACCTTTTTCATCGAGCAGGATAAAGTATGAATTAGGATAAGGTTTCTCTTCTGCCAGTATATCCGAGATATGCAGAAGCGACATCTCTGTAGAGACAACACCAATATGCTGATGCTGCGCATTATAGAGCGGTCGGCTATATGTGGCAATCATGCCATTCTTTTTCAGGTTCAACTGGTTGGTCTCGTCATAATAGACCACCCAAGCCGGCTTGTTCCTGTCGCGCGGCGTTGCGTACCATTCCTCTGTGAAATAATTATAATCCTTTTCCTGCGCCGTCGTAATAGAGTCGCTATCCTTTCGGATAGAATAAGCCATAAAATGGCGTGGATATTGTGGAATGACGTCTGGCTCGATACTGATAGCACACCCATCGGAATAGGGGTTGTAATGCACAATACGCTCTGAGATCGCCATCAGCGAGTCGGGCTGCATACTTTTCTCTATCAGCCAACTGTAACTGTTTGTTGCCGTCTCGATGGTGATGAGGTAGCGATGAATGCGCTGCAGCGACACGTCGAGCATCACATTGGCGCGCTGCACGGCCTCGCCACGAATCATGCCCTGAGAGTGGTAGAAAAGGAGCCCCACAGAGCCACAGAACACAGGCACAGCCATGATGAGCACCCAAAGACTGAGCTTCGTTGAGAACGACCTGCGAATATTCATCTTAATCATGTTCTACCTCCTTTCTGATATCCTCTTCCGACTGATTCAGCAGATGATTCAATACCCGTGCGATGGTGTTACCATTCTTCTGGATATTCTCCACCAGTTTAGCCGTTTCTTCCCACTTGGCCTGCCCCTCAATCTGGCGCAATGCCTCTACATCCTTGTCGATGGTCTGTGCTGGCAACAACATCTGATCAGACATGTGGTGCAGGAAGGCCGTTTTCATTTTGTCGGCCTTCTGAGCTTGTTTATAAGCACTTTTCAGTTCCTTACTGCGCTGTTGAATGGCATCCGTCAGCTGTTCCAACTCACCAATCTGCGACGCCACAGCCCTGCGCATCCGGATGAAATTGCGCTGCAGACTGCCTATCTCGTCGCGGCCCCATGTATGGGGTATAGGGTCGTCGTAGTGGCCTTCGGCAATATGCTGGGCTTTCTCTGTCAACATTTTCAACGGACGGAGGCGCAGGAAGAGGATTGCCCAACAGGCCAGCAACATCAGCAGCAGACCGCCAATAGCGATGATGACGGCGTAATTATACAGTCGGTTGTACTCACCAAAGATACTGTCTTTCGACATTGCCACAGCCATTGTCCAGCCCATCTCATCCTTTGAGCGCATAGGCACATCGACCTTCTTGAAGGGTTTATAGAAGATGTAAGAGTCGAACCCAGAGAAATTGAAGGGGATATAGCCGGATTTGCCCGACTGAATCTGCTGCAACAACTGCTGCAACGTCTCGTCAGGTAAGCCAAGGGAAGTGGGCTGCATCAGATGCAAACCCGTGGGATGGACGATAAACGAACCATCTTTATCCAACACCGCACAATAGGAGTCGGGCGTAGGCTTGATATTGGCAATGGTGCCTGACAGCAGACTGATAGACACATCTACACTGATGACACCAATAGGCTCACCATCATCACCGGGTATGGGCACACTGTAGGATTCCAGCGGCTCCTCGTCGGTATCCATGCCCTCCAGAGGATTCAGCCACAGGGCCTTGTTCTGAGTCATCGGTTTCTTATACCAAGCCTGCTCCGTATAAGGTATGTTCCCGAAAGAATCTGCACTGACAATGAGAGAATCGGCAGGAGCGTCAGAAACGCTTCCCGTGCGGTGATAATAAACCACGAACGTGTCACGATCGGCATAATAGCCGGGCTTAAGGGCAATGGCACAACCGGTGACATAGGGGTTTGTCTCTACAACCATACGACAATAGGCACGTATCGTATCAGGATTATTCAGGAGAGGCCTTAACTGATAATACATATTACCCGTTGTCTCCTCAACACTCAGCAGGATATTGTCTATCCTCACCATCGCTCCTTCCAGCGTTTGCGATGCTCTTTGCAAAGCGTCCTCCTTCATCACCTTGCGCGAATAGAAGAACATGACAAGGAGCGTGAGCATCAACAGCAAACAAACTGCCGAGGCTACTCGTAAACTGAGCCTTAGTGATAAGTGTTTCCTATAAAATGTAGATAGTCTTTGCATATCGTTGTAGTATGAGTTGGCTTATCGTTATGAAAAACAATCTTTAAGTTATTGATTAATAGACAATTACACATATACTTACGTCTCGAAAAGGTTGGGCTCCATGATGTTTCCTGAATAAGGATTGCGCCCGAAGTGCCTGTAGGCCAACTCAGTGACCATGCGACCTCGTGGCGTGCGCTTGATGAAACCTTCCATGATGAGGAATGGCTCATAGACTTCCTCCACCGTGCCGGCATCCTCGCCGATAGCTGTGGCGATGGTGGTAATACCCACAGGACCACCCTTGAACTTGTCGATGATTGTCAGCAGTATCTTGTTGTCTATCTCGTCAAGTCCATACTTATCAATATTCAGGGCCGTCAGTGCCACACGTGAAATCTTCGTATCGATGGCACCATTGCCCTTCACCTGGGCAAAGTCGCGCACACGGCGCAACAAGGCATTGGCAATACGTGGCGTTCCACGACTGCGTCCTGCAATCTCCAAGGCTGCATCCTCTGTGATGGGTACACCCAGGATATTCGATGAGCGCTCGATAATCTTGCTAAGTGTCTCAGGATCATAGTATTCCAGGTGCATATTGATACCGAAACGGGCACGAAGAGGCGCCGTAAGGAGTCCGCTACGGGTGGTGGCACCCACCAGCGTGAACGGGTTCAGGTCTATCTGGATAGAACGGGCCGACGGACCCTTATCTATCATGATATCAATACGATAGTCCTCCATCGCGCTGTAGAGATACTCCTCCACAACAGGCGACAGGCGATGGATCTCGTCGATGAACAGCACATCACGCGGCTCCAGCGAGGTAAGGATACCTGCCAGGTCGCCCGGCTTGTCAAGCACGGGTCCACTCGTTATCTTGAACCCTACACCTAATTCATTGGCAATGATATTACTGAGCGTGGTCTTTCCCAGTCCGGGAGGACCGTGCAACAGGGTATGATCCAGCGGTTCACCACGATACTTGGCCGCCTCCACGAACACCTCCAGATTCTCTACAATCTTCTGCTGTCCGCTGAAGTCGCCAAATCGCAGTGGGCGCAGGGCATTCTCAAACTCCCTCTCGCCACTACCGGCAAACCGCTCTTCGCGTATGTCAAAATCTTCGTCCATTGCCAATTTTTCGGCAAAGATACGAAATGTTTTCGATATAGCCAATAAAATTGGTATATTTATCACCATCACGGAGATAAACACTAAAGACCGAGACCATCCCGGAAGATAGCCTCGGTCTTTAACTGTGATTCGTAGTCGTCCTGGATTTCATCCCAGTAATCATCGATTTCCTGTCGTGAGTAGTCATACTTCTCCAGCCATAGCCAGTCGTACTCGGCAGTAGCCTTCTGCTCATAGACAGCCATCCCCGGATGCCCCATCCTTCGCCACGTCTGGTCTATCCTGCGCCCCAGGAGCTGACAGAGATCCTCGGACACCACCCAGCTCAACCGTACCCACTCGGGGTTGAACCAGACGCAAAGCCAGTCGTCGTAGTCTTTGCTGGCCACCAGCTGCAGACCTAACCGCCACACCCTGATAGCCCACCACGGATGTCCAGACTCGGCACACAGACTGCCAAGTCTCAGTGCCACCTGCGCCTTCCTGCGACAACTCTCCGCACAACGGATAGGATGGATTTCACGATTAACCAACTGGCGCAACAGTTGCGCTTCCAGATGCGTCACGCATCCATCGGGCATGCATCGGCACACCCATTCTCCATAAAATCTTTTTCGCATAGTTGTGTAACAATAAGTCAAAGAGCAACCCATCACCAACCTCATCAGAGGCGGTGTTGGTCACATCGCGTATTGTTACGAAAGTTGTGGGAGTCTATTTCATACGGCTGCAAAGTTAGTCATTTTATACTAACCACCAAAATATTTCGTCGAAATTTCGGAATACAAATGCTTAATTCACGAACTTTTTGTAATTTTGCAAACGAAAATACAAATCAGAAAGATGATATTAAACTATGATGTGATAGTGATTGGCGGAGGACATGCTGGCTGTGAGGCCGCGTGTGCAGCAGCAAATATGGGTGCAAAGACACTGCTGGTCACGATGGATATGAACAAAATCGGGCAGATGTCGTGCAACCCTGCCGTTGGCGGTATTGCCAAAGGTCAGATAGTGCGCGAGATTGACGCCCTGGGCGGACAGATGGGACGGGTGACCGATGCCACTGCCATCCAGTTTCGTATGCTGAATGTGGGTAAAGGACCAGCCGTATGGAGCCCTCGAGCCCAATGCGACAGAGGTAAGTTTATCTGGAAATGGCGCGAAACCATCGATCATACCGAGAACCTGGATGTATGGCAGGATCAGGTAGATGAACTGATGGTTGAGGATGCTACGTGTGCTGCGGCTGAGTCGCAGCCAACCAAACGTGCCGTTGGCGTGCGCACCATCTGGGGAGCCGAGATACATGCCAAGAGTGTGGTGATTACGGCCGGCACCTTCCTCAACGGCTTGATGCACATAGGACGAAAGATGGTGAAGGGCGGACGTATTGCAGAACCGGCAGCTGAGCGACTCACGGAGAGTATCACCCAGCACGGCATCCGATCAAACCGCATGAAAACGGGTACACCCGTACGCCTTGACAAGCGAAGCATCGACTTCTCCAAACTGCGTCAGCAGGATGGCGAACAGCGCGCTTACCGCTTTTCGTATTATCCCGGAAAGTCCGGATTTTCCGGCACATTACCCCAACTGCCCTGCTGGGAATGCTATACCAACCCTGACGTTCACGAGATGCTACGCTCAGGATTGGCGGATTCACCGCTATATAATGGTCAGATTCAATCGATAGGACCACGCTACTGTCCGTCGATAGAAACGAAGTTGGTGACTTTCCCCGACAGAGATCAGCATCTGCTATTCCTGGAACCAGAAGGCGCCGAAACCAACGAAATGTACTTGAACGGCTTCTCGTCGTCTCTGCCCATGGATGTGCAGATAGAAGCCCTTCACAAGATATCTGGTCTGGAAAATGCCAAGGTGTACCGTCCGGGTTACGCCATAGAGTACGATTTCTTCGACCCCACGCAATCACGACATACGTTGGAATCGAAGATAATTGAAGGCCTCTTCTTTGCTGGTCAGGTAAACGGTACCACAGGCTATGAAGAAGCCGCCGGACAAGGTCTGGTGGCAGGCGTTAACGCTGCATTGAAGTGCGTTGGAACCGAAGAATTTGTGATGCGACGTGATGAATCATATATCGGTGTATTGATAGACGATCTGGTGACGAAGGGTGTTGACGAGCCTTATCGCATGTTCACCTCACGTGCCGAGTATCGCATCCTGTTGCGCCAGGATGATGCCGATGCGCGCCTGACGGAACGTGCTTACGAGATAGGACTGGCCAAAAAAGACCGATTCGACTGGTGGATGCAGAAAAAACAGACTATCGAAGAAATCGTGGAATTTTGCAAGAACTTCCCGATAAAAGCCAAGGAAATTAATCCTGCGCTGGAAAAACTGGGTACTACCCCACTCCAGTTTGGCGTGAAGTTGGAAGACCTCATTGCACGTCCACAACTGAATTTCCAGAACCTGATGCCTATTATCCCACAATTACGCGAATTCATCGACAAATTGCCTAATCGCAAGGAAGAAATAGCCGAAGCCGCCGAAATACGCATTAAATATAAAGGATATATAGAGCGCGAAAAACTGGTAGCCGAAAAGATGCACCGTTTGGAGAATATCAAAATCAAAGGCCATTTTGATTATAACAGTATCCAGTCGCTCTCCACAGAATGCAGACAGAAACTGACGGCCATAGATCCCGAAACATTGGCACAGGCCAGTCGTATTCCAGGCGTTAGTCCCAGCGACATCAACGTGCTGCTGGTGCTCATGGGACGATAAGTTTCACGTGAAACATTTTAGATTGTGTAACATATATAACTAGCTGAAAATGAACAACAAGGTATTACTGGACAATCTGCGTTGCATACCTGATTTTCCAAAAAAGGGAATTAATTTCCGCGACGTAACAACGCTCTACAAGAACGGTTACTGTATGCAAATCATGCTCGACGAGTTGTATGAACTCTACAAAGACAAAGGTATCACCAAGATTGTTGGTATCGAGAGTCGTGGTTTTGTGATGGCCTCTGCCCTAGCCGGCCGATTGGGTTGCGGCGTTGTTTTGGCTCGTAAACCAGGAAAATTGCCTGCAACGGTGATTAAGGAGTCGTTTTCTAAAGAATATGGCGTAGATACCATTGAAATGCACCTTGATTCCATCGAACCAGACGACGTCGTGCTGATTCACGACGACCTGCTTGCTACCGGTGGCACCGCAAAGGCTGCCTACAAACTGGTGCAGCATTTCAACCCGAAGAAGGTGTACATGAACTTCATCATTGAAATCACGGATGAAGGATTACATGGGCGCGACCTGTTTGACGGCATCGAACTGACCACCCTGCTAACTATCTAAGACGAACTAAAAGCACCCTCCAAAGACGGAGGGTGTATTTGTTTCACGTGAAACAAGAATTTGCGAAACACCTTTAAATAAAGGCTATGACGAAAGAAGAGAACGAAAAACGGTTGACGTACTTGAAGGGCATCGTGGCACGTTTGCCAGAGAAGCCAGGTAGCTACCAATTCTATGATGACGAGCATACTATTATATATGTAGGCAAGGCCAAGAGTCTGAAAGCCCGTGTTTCGTCCTATTTCCACACCGAAGTGGATCGTTTTAAGACAAAAGTACTGGTTTCCAAGATTCACGACATCTCATACACGGTGGTAAATACCGAAGAAGATGCCCTACTCCTGGAAAATTCGCTCATCAAGAAATACAACCCCAGATACAATGTATTACTAAAAGACGGTAAAACATACCCCAGTATCTGCGTCACCAACGAACCCTTTCCCCGCATTTTCAAGACACGTACCATCAATAAGAAATGGGGCACGTACTACGGTCCCTACTCCCATATCGGTTCGATGTACGCCGTATTGGAGCTCATCAACAAGCTCTACAAGCCCCGTACATGTCGCCAACCCATCACAAAAGAGGGTATTTCATCCAAAAAATACCAGGTTTGCCTGGAATATCACATCAAAAACTGCTATGGTCCTTGCGTAGCCAAACAGTCGTATGAGGACTACCAGGAAAATATCCGTCAGGCACGGGAGATACTGAAGGGCAACACCCGTCAGATTCTACGCGAGATGCGCGAGGAAATGGAGCGTCTGGCAGAGAATCTGGAGTTCGAAAAAGCAGAGGAAATCAAGCAGAAATACCTCTTGATTGACTCATTTGTGAGCAAGAGTGAGGTAGTGAGCCATACCATCAACAACGTGGATGTCGTATCTATCACCAGCGATGAAAAAACCGCGTATATCAACTACATACACGTATCCAACGGCAGTATCAACCAGTCGTTTACCATTGAATACAAGAAGAAAATGGACGAGAGCGACGAGGAACTGCTGCAACTGGGTATCGTAGAACTGCGGGAGCGCTTCAAGAGCGACGCCAAAGAGGTGATTGTACCCATCGAAATACCTGAGATCTCAGAAAATATCACCTTTACCGTGCCTCAGAGAGGCGATAAAAAGACCCTGCTAGACCTGTCTATCATGAACGGAAAACAGTATAAATTCGACCGTCTGAAGCAGGCCGAAAAACTGAATCCCGAACAGAAACAGGTGCGCCTGATGAAGGAATTGCAGGAGAAACTGGGTCTGCCTAAGATGCCCTATCAGATAGAATGCTTTGACAACTCCAACATCTCGGGCACGGATGCCGTAGCCGCTTGCGTGGTCTTTAAAAGCATGAAGCCCAGCAAGAAAGACTACAAGAAATACAATATCAAAACGGTGGTAGGACCCGACGATTATGCCTCAATGAAAGAGGTAGTACACCGCCGTTACAGCAGACTTTTGGAAGAGGAAGAGCCCCTACCCGACCTCATCGTGGCCGATGGTGGTAAAGGACAGATGGAGGTGATCCGGGAGGTGATTCAGGACGAGCTGAACCTGGACATTCCCATTGCCGGACTGGCCAAGGATAACCGTCACCGCACCAACGAACTGCTATACGGCTTCCCGCCACGCGTCATTGGACTGAAGACAGATTCCGAACTTTTCCACGTACTCACCCAATTGCAGGACGAGGTGCATCGCTTCGCCATCACTTTCCATCGAGAGAAGCGTTCTAAGCGCGCTTTAGAGTCAGAGCTTGATAACATCAAGGGCGTGGGTCCAAAAACGCGTGACGAGCTTCTAAATGGCCTTAAATCGGTTAAGAGAATCAGTGAGGCAAACCTCGACACGCTCACCGACATCGTAGGCGCCGCGAAAGCCAAAATCGTCTACGACTATTTCCACGAAGAGAAAGGCCGAGTTGCTGATAGCAAATAGGCGTTTTACTGTTAGTAATCAGGCATAGAAAAAATGTGGTCATTTGGTCAAGGTCATTTGGTCAAAATCGAAAACAGACTGTCAAAATCGGCACTATATATAAATAATAAATTATTTATATATAGTGAGCAATGACCGCGTTCCCGAAATCGATTTTGACCAAATGACCTTGACCAAATGACCACAAAATAGAGTATCAAAATTTGGAAATATCAACTAATTATCGTATCTTTGCCGAAAAATCAAAAACATGCGAGCAGTCATACAACGCGTAACCCACGCCAGCGTCACCATCAACGGCAGCGTGAAATCAGCCATCCAGCAGGGCTTTCTGATACTGCTTGGCGTCTGTGATGAGGACACAATGGAAGATGTGGAATGGCTGGTGAAAAAGATAGCCAATCTGAGGGTGTTTGGCGACGAGAACGACGTGATGAACCGCTCCATTCTGGACGTGCAGGGCGAGGCCCTGGTGGTCAGTCAGTTCACGCTCTATGCCAGTTACAAGAAAGGCAACCGTCCCTCGTGGTTCCGAGCTGGCTCTCACGAGCACTCTATCCCACTCTACGAGGCCTTCTGCCGCGATTTATCGGACGCCATAGGCAAACCTGTAGGCACGGGTGAATTCGGCGCCGATATGAAGGTAGAATTGCTTAACGACGGCCCCGTGACTATCTGCATGGACACCAAGAATAAGGAGTAGACCCTCCCCTTCCCCTCCCTGAATGGAGGGGAGTAATTAGATAAGAAAATGACAATCGAAGAAGCACAAAATACGGTAGATGAATGGATTAAGGCGTACGGCGTGCGCTATTTCTCGGAGTTGACCAACATGGCCGTGCTAACCGAGGAAGTGGGCGAACTGGCCCGCGTGATCAGTCGTCGCTATGGCGAGCAGTCGTGGAAAGAGTCAGACCCCAGAAAGGTCGACAACGGTAAGGCTGCGCTGGGCGAAGAGATGGCCGATGTGCTGTGGGTACTGCTCTGTCTGGCCAATCAAACAGGCATCAATTTGACCGAAGAACTCCAGAAATCCATCGAGAAAAAGACGAAAAGAGACGCAAAAAGACATCTCTCCAACCCCAAATTAAAGTAACTTTTAAATATAATAACTATGGCAGAAATGAGTAAGATTGAGCAGGTGCTCAGCAAGTACAACCTCGACATTACCGACGAGGAAGTAAAAGATGCAGTGAAGAAGATCATTGCCGAGAAAGTGCACGAGAACGACACCCCAGAGGTGAAGAAATTCCTGATGGGAAGTGTGGAACTTACCACCCTGAAGACAACTGATAGTGACACATCCGTACTGGCATTTACAGAGAAGGTCAACCAGTTTGAAGAGGCCTACCCTGACCTGCCCCACGTAGCCACCATCTGCGTTTATCCTAAGTTCGCCAAAGTGGTCAGCGAGACCTTGGAGGTAGAAGGCGTAGAAGTAGCCTGCGTATCAGGCAGTTTCCCCTCATCTCAGAGCCTTATTGAGGTAAAGACTGTAGAGACCTCTATGGCCATCAAGGACGGCGCCACAGAGATTGATATCGTGATGCCCGTGGGACAGTTCTTGGAGGGTGACTACGAGACCGTGGTTGACGAGATTCAGCAGCAGAAAGAGGCCTGCGGTGAGCACAATATGAAGGTGATTCTGGAGACTGGTTGTCTGAAGACCGCCAAGAACATCAAGATTGCCTCTATCCTGTCGATGTATGCCGGTGGCGACTATATCAAGACCTCAACGGGTAAGTTGGAGCCTGCTGCTACACCAGAGGCTGCCTACGTGATGTGTCAGGCTATCAAGGAATACTACGAGCAGACAGGCGTACAGATTGGTTTTAAGCCCGCTGGAGGCCTTAACAGCGTGATGGACGCACTGATTTACTACACCATCATGAAAGAGGTTCTGGGTGAGAAATGGCTCACCAACAAATGGTTCCGCATGGGTACCTCAAGACTGGCCAACCTGCTGCTCAGCGAGGTAATAGGCAAGGAAGTCAAGTTCTTCTAAACCGAAGGAAGGGAATAGTGAATAGTGAAAAGTGAAAAATTTGCTACCGCGATGGTCTCTAATTTGAGATTTGCGGTAGCAAATTTTTCGTTTTTCACTTTACCTTTTACCCTTACTTCCAGAGTTCTTCCACGGCGTTTACCTCGCCCGTTCCGGCACTGATACGTCCTACCGTATCATCACTGCCGATAGCCAGCAGCACGAAGAGTGCAAAGCACAGCGAAGTGAGCACCAGCTTGGTGGTACTCTTGCGACGTCGCTCTACCCTATCCACATCCTTAAATGCCAGAGAATGAACAATATAGATGTACGTGAAACCAGCCATGATAGCCAGCAGATAAGCCAGTACATCAGAAGGATCGTAGGTGCCATGCATGATGCCAAGACCCTGCAGGAACTCGTGAGGAATGCAGATAAACGGCATTACCAGGACGAACATCCAACAGTCTTTTATCTTGAAATTCCAGAAGCAGGCTATCAGGATACTGTAGGCAAACAGCCAGGCGCCATCGGGCAGGTTATAGAGTATCCAACTGGGCACGCGAGCAGGGTTATGCTGCAACTCCTCCAGGTAATCCAACAAACCGAAAACCTTGAAGAAATGAAACATCTTCAGGGTGTCGGGACGGAAGGAGATATACATCAGACCGCACATCAGCACACACATGAATGCGATGCCTATCGTGCCGATTTTTAACCATGTCCGCTTGCTGAACGACTTCATAACATTGTTTTACTTATTACGACGAATCACGTAGTCCAGATAGGCCTTCAGCGCATCGCGAATGGCCGTATCGCTAACGGATTCATCCAGATATTTCAGGGCTTCCTGATGGAAATCCTCCATGCGTTTCTCAGCGTATTCTATACCACCCGAACGCTTTGTAAACTCCACCAAAACGGCAATTTCATCGGTATTGATAGTGCGTGCCTTCACCTTTCTGGCCAGGTTCATCATTGCCTCATACTGAGGATTATTGTTGAGGGCGTAGATCACGGGCAGGGTCAGTTTACCCTCGGCCATATCGTTGCCCGTAGGCTTTCCTATCTCCTTGGAATCGTAATAATCAAAGATATCATCACGAATCTGGAACATGATACCCAGGTTCTGACCGAAGAGCTTGGCTTTCTCCACCTCCTCGTCAGAAGCGCCTGCAGAAAGGGCTCCAATGGCTGCACACGACTCGAATAAAACGGCTGTTTTCTGCTTGATCACATCATAGTAGATGTCCTCTGATATCTCCGTATTACTGATGTTCCACAGCTGAAGCAACTCGCCAGAAGCCAGCGTGCGGCCCAACTGTGCCAGGTTGCTGATAATGCGCTGGTTATTTGTGTGAGACACATAGAGCAAGGCCGTAGAAAGGATGAAATCACCCACCAGCACGGCTGCATTATTACTATAGGTGGCATTCACCGAAGCCTGTCCGCGACGCTCCTCACTCTCATCCACCACATCATCGTGGACCAAGGAAGCCGTATGGAGCAGTTCCAGACCGATAGCCGCATTCTGCGTCTCGGCTGTCACACCACCATAATTCTTTGCAATAAGCAAGGTTAGGATTGGACGCATACGCTTACCACCTCGCTGACGGATATGAGTCAACATCTCAGACAACAGATGGTCGCCGTGGGTCAACGACTCCTTGAAAAGGGCTGTAAACTCATTAAATTCTTGGTCAATTGGTTGTTTGATAAGCGATAATTGGTCCATTTTTTATATTTTTGCTACAAAATTACAGAAAATATCCATATATTGCCAAATTTTTTAGTAATTTTACACGAAAATTCTGAAATAATTATGGAGAAACTATTTTTGCTCGACGCCTACGCCCTGATTTACAGGTCGTATTACGCATTTATCAAGAACCCCAGAATCAATTCCAAGGGGCTCAACACGTCAGCTATCATAGGTTTTGTCAACACGCTCCAGGAGGTTATCGAAAAGGAGCAACCAAAATACTTAGGTGTGGCTTTTGACCCTCATGGTCCAACCTTCCGTAGCGACAAGTTTCCTGCCTATAAAGCACAGCGTGAAGCCACGCCGGAGGATATCAAGAAAGCCGTTCCCATCATCAAGGAACTGCTGGCTGCCTATCGTATTCCCGTGCTGCAAGTAGATGGTTTTGAGGCCGATGACGTTATCGGAACACTGGCAAAAAAGGCTGATTCCATCGATGGTGTGCAGACATTTATGCTCACGCCCGATAAGGATTATGGCCAGTTGGTCACAGACAGGGTGAGCATCTACCGTCCTCGTCATGGAGGCGGTTATGAGGTGATGGGTCCCAAGGAGGTGTGTGATAAATATGGTATCACTACCCCACTCCAGGTCATCGACCTCCTGGCATTGATGGGCGACTCGGCCGACAACTTCCCCGGTTGTCCGGGGGTGGGAGAAAAAACTGCCACCAAACTCATCAACGATTTCAATTCGGTTGATGAACTGCTGCAGCGAACGGAGGAACTGAAGGGTGCTCTTAAGAAAAAGGTGGAGGAACATGTGGAGGATATCCGTATGTCATATTTCCTTGCAACCATCTGCACCGAGGTTCCCATTGAACTCAACCTGGACGGTCTGACACTGCAGTCACCTGATGAGGAAAAACTGACTGCTCTCTTCACCGAACTGGAATTCAAGGCTCTGACAAACAGGGTTCTTAAAAAAGTTGAAAAGAAGCCAAAAACTGATAATACACAGCTCGATTTGTTTGCAGAATTTGCGCCCAACGATGCAGGCGACTCAAAATTTTCGAGTTTTGAGACCCTTAAAACGGTGGCTCACGAGTACAAACTCGTTGAAAATGAGGATGAAATGCAACAAATTCGTGACTATTTCTTAACAAAAGAATTTCTCGTTCTAGATACAGAGACCACTTCAACCTCGGCAATCGATGCAGAATTGGTAGGTTTGAGCTTCTCGGTTGAGGAACACAAGGCATTTTATGTGCCCATTCCTGCCAATCGTGAAGAAGCGTTGCGAATTGTTAATATCTTTAAACCACTCTATGAGGACCCAAAAATTCTGAAGATCGGACAGAACCTGAAGTACGACCTCGAGGTGTTAAGAAATTATGAGGTGCGTCTTGATGGTCCGATGTGGGACACAATGATTGCGCATTATCTCATCCAACCCGAACTGCGTCACAACATGGACTATATGGCCGAGGTGTATCTGAACTATCAGACCATTCATATTGATGAGCTGATTGGGGCGAAGGGAAAGAACCAGAAATCCATGCGCGACCTCCCACCCTCTCAGGTCTATGAATATGCTTGCGAGGATGCCGACATCACTTTGCAGTTGAAAAACAAACTGGAACCTGAGCTCAAGAAGCACGAGTGTGAAGACCTCTTCTATCAGATAGAGATGCCGCTGATGCCTGTCTTGGCTGAGATGGAGATGAACGGCGTGTGCCTGGATACGGAGTCGCTCAGCGAGACGTCAAGGATTTTGACAGAGCGAATGAATGAGATAGAGAAACGTATCTACGAACTCGCAGGTGAATCCTTTAACATCGCCTCCCCCAAACAGGTAGGTGAAATCTTGTTTGACAAACTCAAGATTGTGGAGAAGGCCAAGAAGACCAAGACTGGTCAGTATGTCACCAGCGAAGAGGTGCTCCAGCAATTGAAGAACAAGCACGAAATCGTGTCTGATATATTGGAACACAGAGGTTTAAAGAAACTGATAGGTACCTATGTGGAGGCACTTCCCAAACTGATTAACCCTCGCACAGGACATATCCATACGTCGTTTAATCAGACCATCACGGCTACGGGCCGACTTTCGTCGTCTGACCCCAACCTCCAGAATATTCCTATTCGCGGTGAGGACGGCAAGGAGATTCGCAAGGCTTTCATTCCTGAACCAGGATGTTTGTTTTTTTCAGCAGACTATAGTCAGATTGAACTGCGTGTGATGGCTCACTTGTCGCAAGATGAAAACATGATGCATGTGTTCCAGGATGGCAAGGATCTGCATGCTGCCACCGCTGCCAATATCTACAAGAAACCGATTGAAGAGGTAACGCGCGATGAGCGAACCAAGTCAAAACGGGCCAACTTCGGTATCATCTATGGCATTACTGTCTTTGGTCTGGCTGAACGTCTGGATATCCCTCGAGAAGAGGCTAAGATGCTGATTGACGGTTACTTCCAGACCTTCCCGCAGGTACACGACTACATGGAACAGTCGAAGGAGATTGCCCGCAAACAGGGCTACGTCACTACCCTCTTCGGTCGTCGTCGCTATCTGCCGGATATCAACTCACAGAACGCTACCGTGCGTGGCTTTGCCGAGCGTAATGCCATCAATGCCCCGATTCAGGGCACTGCTGCCGATATCATCAAGGTAGCTATGATACATATCTACCAGCGATTCAAGGCCGAGGGTATCCGTTCGAAGATGATTCTGCAGGTACACGACGAACTCAACTTCTCCGTCTATCCTGAGGAAAAGGAGCTGGTAGAACGAATCGTTCTGGAAGAGATGCAACATGCCTTCCCTCTCAGCGTGCCCCTGGTTGCCGATTCTGGTTTCGGAAAAAACTGGCTTGAGGCTCATTAAAAGAATTAGCGCGTTAGGTATTCCTAACGCGCTAATTACTTATATATCAAGCTACTGGGATATACGACAGTCCACCCAGTGACCCGTGCTTCACGATGCACAGCATACTGTGATTGATCTCGTCAATCATCTGATTCAGTTTCTGACACATATAGGGTGTGATAGCCTCTTTTCTGCCATAGGTGAAAAGCCGACGCTCAGCCTTCTCCAAGTGACCGTGGTTCCACACCTCTACAGCCTCCCATTCACCGTGTTCCTTGTCATTGACGGCCGTCGACCACTTGTCATGAGGCAGTCCCTCGGCATCAAGGCGTGCCTTGAACTTATGACCTTGAAACAAACCAACCACCTCTCCTATTAGTCTGCGCTTGGAGGAACGAAACGATATCTTGGTCTTAGAGGCTTTGTTCTGTACCATATTCGCATTATACTCCTCGTAGTAAAGATAGCCGTCAATATTGCCTTTGACATAGTCAACGGTCAATTTCATCCTGTGGTTATCACTCTTAAAGAAATAATGCCATTTTCCATCCTTCAAACCGTTCAGGAAACTGCCCTCAGCCTCGTTACGAAAGGCTTTTCCATAAGGACTGATAGATGATAACTGATAACGAAAGGGACCATCAAATACGCGCATCCCCTCATCATCCAGATAATAAGAGTAAAAAGACTGGCCTCCGTGGTATGGTCCGTCATAATAATGATGTGTTTGCGAATAATGTCTAAACCGATCCTGAAGTTTCAATCTTAGTTTTTGTAACTGATTCATTTTACATGTTGTTGGATTCATTTCCGACTCACTCGGACTTTTTCATAGTTGAGTTTTCGAATGCAAAGGTAATAATAAAAAACGGAAAAAAAGATGATATTTATACGGAGACTCGACGAAAAGAACAATTAATAGGACTATATGTAGATAATGATAAAGTTTTTTGTATCTTTAACGATATTTCTCGTCTTATACGCGCCTATACCTCTTAAAATTACAAATAAATTTGTATTTTCAATCACTTATTCGTACCTTTGCACCCAGTTTATAAACGTTTATAGTAGAAAATGGCATTAAAATGTGGTATTGTGGGACTGCCTAACGTCGGCAAGTCCACACTTTTCAATTGTCTGTCGAGCGCTAAGGCTCAGGCAGCAAACTTCCCTTTCTGTACGATTGAGCCCAACGTGGGCGTGATTACCGTACCCGATGAACGACTGACCAAACTGGCCGAGATAGTACACCCTGGACGCATTGTTCCTGCTACCTGTGAAATCGTGGATATCGCAGGTCTGGTAAAGGGCGCTTCCAAAGGTGAAGGTCTTGGAAATAAGTTCCTTGGCAATATCCGCGAGACGGATGCTATCATCCACGTGCTGCGTTGCTTCGAGGATGAGAATATCACCCATGTAGATGGTAGTATCGACCCCATCCGCGACAAGGAAATCATTGATACCGAACTTCAGCTGAAGGACCTCGAGACCATCGATTCCCGTCTGGCAAAGACAGAGAAAGCTGCTGCTGCCGGCAATAAGGACGCCAAGGTGGAAGTAACTGTACTGAAGGCATATAAAGAGGTATTGGAACAGGGTAAGAACGCCCGTATCGTGGAGTTCGAGAGCAAGGACGAGCAGGACTGCGCCCGCAACCTCTTCCTGCTGACCTCAAAGCCCGTGCTCTACGTTTGCAATGTGGGCGAGGCTGATGCCAAGAGTGGCAACGACTTCACTAAGAAGGTGGAGGCACTGGCCAAGGAAGAAGGGGCCGAGGCTATGGTCATCGCCGCTAAGACCGAAGAGGATATTGCCGAACTCGAGAGCTACGAGGACAAGCAGATGTTCCTCGAGGAACTGGGCTTGGAGGAGAGTGGCGTTAACCGTCTGATCAAGAAGGCCTACGCCCTGCTGAACCTCGAAACCTTTATCACCGCTGGCGAAATGGAGGTGAAGGCCTGGACCTACAAGAAGGGCTGGAAGGCTCCTCAGTGTGCCGGTGTCATCCACACCGACTTCGAGAAGGGCTTCATCCGTGCCGAGGTTATCAAGTACGAGGACTACCTGAAATACGGCTCAGAGGCCGCCGTTCGCGAGGCTGGTAAGATGGGCGTAGAGGGTAAGGACTACGTGGTGCAGGATGGTGATATCATGCACTTCAGATTCAATGTCTAGGCTAGTTTTTACTTGTCAGACTAGTCGAACTAGTTAAAACTAGAGAAAAATCATGAATATCCTCAGTTATATTCTCTGGAACCCTTCGCTTGAAGCCTTCAGCATCGGCCCGTTCAGCATCCGCTGGTACTCGCTGATGTGGCTCATCGGACTGGCACTGGCCTATCTGATGGTGCGCTGGCTGTACAAGAAACAGGGCATTCCCAACGAGAAATTTGAACCCCTGTTCATCTATTGCTTCATGGGCATCCTGATAGGTGCCCGTCTGGGACATTGCATCTTCTATCAGCCCGACTACTTCCTTACTTCGTGGAAGGGCGTCATAGAGATGTTCCTGCCTATCCATATTGATGCCGCAGGCGGTTGGAAAATGACAGGCTATCAAGGACTTGCATCACATGGAGGTACGCTGGGACTGATCATCACTCTCCTACTCTATGTGCGCCGTTTCAAGGTGCCTGCATGGGTTGTGCTCGACAATATCGCTATTGCCACAGGTATCACAGCCTGTTGCATCCGCATTGGCAACCTGATGAACTCAGAAATCGTAGGAAAGATTACCGACGAGAGTCTGCCCTGGGCCTTCTATTTTGTTCAGAACGATGGTCCTCAGCAAGTAGTGCTTCGCCATCCTGGTCAGCTCTACGAAGCTATCGCCTATGCCCTACTCTTCGGGCTGATGTTCTGGCTCTACAAGAAGATGCCGCAACGCGTAGGCACCGGCTTCTATTTCGGCCTCTGCCTGGCTTATATCTTCACCTTCCGCTTCTTCATCGAGTACTTCAAGGAGGTGCAGGAAGCCTTCGAGCAGGGTCTTCCCTTCGATATGGGACAGATACTCTCTATTCCCTTTATTGCAATAGGCGTCTATTGCATGATAAAATCCAAGAACAAAGTTTCAGCTTAATCAGTTGATTAATAAAAAAATTGCCGGAAGTGTACAACTTTCGGCTTTTTTTTCTATCTTTGCACCATAATCACCAATTTTTTACCTAAAACAATGGAAAGAAGACTACATTATTTAGCTATTCTGTTTTTCTTTGCCCTCCCAATAAGCATGATGGCAGAACAGAAAAACCATGTAAAAGTGAACCTGACGGAAGCAGGCTCACTGCAAGACGTACTCATGGATACTGATTACGATCGTATCGACAGTCTCACTATTTCAGGCAAGTTCAGCGGTGTTGACTTGGCCTATCTGAAAAAGGGATCAGGCCGCCTGGCCAGTCTGGAGTTTATTGACCTTACAAATATTGAGATTGTAGAGTGCGATGAGCCCTATTATTCTTGGACGGACATAGATAGCAGCATTGGCGGTTATGGTAATCCGCCTGTTCACTTCTACTATCTGTCGAATACGGAGTACACTACGTCTGAGCAGACAGGTGCGCTGGCTTCACAGCAAACCAAGTTTTACCACCATACACCCAACCTAGAATTTGGCTTCTGCGGAACCAAGGATAGTTGGGGAAGTATCAATGGTAATTATACTCTCAAAGAAGTTCGTATGCCCAAGGTCAGCAAGCAGGTGGGCGAATATATGTGTACAAATTGTCAGGTATTGGAACGTGTAGTCCTGCCTGAAGGCTGTAATCAAGTGGGTAATCGAGCTTTCTGGCGTTGTGAAAAGCTTACTGACATTGTCAATACAGAAAAGATTGACAGCATTGGCGCTGGCGCTTTCTATTACACACAGATTGATGCACAGTTTGCACCACTGAAATATATTGGAAAAGAATATTATGGTGCTTTTGATAACAATACCCGTCTCAAGGCTATTTCCTTTGCCGATGGTATACCATTCATCCCAAAACGGGCATTTGCTGACTGTTACAGCTTGGAAGAATTAGCTATCCCTGGCTCCGTAGAGAGCATTGGTGAATCAGCTTTTGAGGGTTGTAGCGGATTGAAGAAGGTTAGCATCGGCGAGGGAACCAAGACACTAGAGGCGTATGCATTTAAAAACTGCTCACAGGCCTCCGATTTCACTATGCCATCTACCATTGTGGCTATCGGACAAAAAGCCTTTGATAACGTGCCTTTCCCCTTTGAGGTGGAAGACGGCGTTTCTTACATCAGGAATATTGCCTATAGCGTCAGCAAAGAAACCACGAATATTGTTATCCGAGAGGGAACTACCATTATTGTCGATTACTTTAGAAATGAACGGGGCATATCTTCGGTCACATCGGTATCATTACCATCTACACTGAAGGGCATCGGCTCATATGCCTTCACAAGCGCAAGATCTCTTTCATCCATCACGTTGCCAGAAGGTTTGGAGTACATTGGTGAACATGCATTCGACGGAGCTAAACTTTCAAGCATCACTATACCTTCTACTGTTACTTCTATTGGAGAAGGAGCTTTCTCATGCGAGAATATGGTTCGTGTTAACTGGAATGCCGTTGATGCAATAGCAAAAGGTCCATTTTCCAGTAGCATAGAAAAGATTACTTTTGGTGAGGGAGTTAAGCGTGTGCCAGATGAATTAATGAGTAATTGTAGTGGTTTAGTACGCGCCATATTCTCTTCTACCATAGAAGAAATAGGAACTGGGGCATTCAGCGGCTGCGAAAGCCTGAAACGTATCGATTGGGCAGAGAACGGAGCCTTGAAAAAAATAGGCGGTGGTGCTTTCTATTATAATATGGCCATAGAAGAATTCGTTTTCCCAGAAGGTGTACAGGAAATAGGCAATTATGTATTTGGGACAGGTTCATACTATGCTTCTAAGCAAACACCTTTGCGCTCTATCACTATTCCTTCTACGGTAACACATATTGGATATTATTTGGTACCAAATGCCGGTTGTCAGAATGTAGAGAAGATCATCTCTTACGTTGAGAATCCTCAGCCTATTGGCGGTGACCTCAGTGAGGGTGAGTATGCCTTTGATTACTTTGGCGGCACTCTCTATGTACCCTATGGAACGAAGGAGAAATACGAGGCCCAACCCTCATGGCGAAGCAGGAACAAGGCTATGAAGATTGAAGAATTTGGTATACCTGATGGCATTAGTACCCCTGTAACAAGCGAGAAAAATTCAAACGTCACCTACAACCTGCAGGGTCAGCGTATGACAGAAACAAAGAAGGGATTTAATATTATCAACAGCAAGAAAGTGTTAGTAAGATAACCCTATCTAAACATCATAATAAAAATAGTCTCAGGTCATTTTCCTGAGACTATTTTTTTTATATCATTAAGTTTGTTGAGGGCTTCAATAGGCGTGAGGTTGTTCACGTCTATGCCGAGGATTTCGTCACGCACCTGACAGAGTACAGGGTCGTCGAGTTGGAAGAAAGAGAGTTGCATGCCCTCACGACTGTTGGCGATTTCCGTGGTAGGCTTCCCTACTCCACCCACCTGGGCATTCTCGCTCTCCAGCTGCTTCAGAATCACGTTGGCACGCTTCACGATTGAGCGGGGCATACCGGCAATCTCGGCCACATGGATACCAAAGGAATGCTCAGAGCCACCACGCTCCAGTTTGCGCAGGAAGATAACCTTGCCATCGACCTCCTTCACAGAGACATTATAGTTCTTGATGCGAGAAAAGTTCTTCTCCATCTCGTTGAGTTCGTGATAGTGCGTGGCAAAAAGTGTACGCGGATGTCCCTTCGAGTTCTCGTGCAGATATTCCACGATGGCCCAGGCTATCGAGATACCATCATAAGTGCTGGTTCCCCTACCCAACTCATCAAAGAGCACCAGCGAGCGCGAAGACACGTTGTTCAGGATATTTGAGGCCTCCGTCATCTCCACCATAAAGGTTGACTCACCCAGCGAGATATTATCCGATGCACCCACACGGGTGAAAATCTTATCCACTAGACCGATTCTCGCGGCCTCTGCGGGCACGAAGCAACCTATCTGGGCGAGTAATACAATGAGTGCCGTTTGACGCAACAACGCCGATTTACCAGCCATATTAGGACCCGTGATGATGATAATCTGCTGTTTCTCGTTATCCAGCAGGATATCATTAGGCACATAATGCTCCTCGATAGGCAGTTCCTTTTCTATCACAGGATGGCGTCCCTGCTTGATATCGATGACCTCAGAAGCATCTATCACCGGACGAATATAGTTGTTCTCCTCTGCCACCTTTGCAAACGACAGCAGACAATCCAGATGGGCAATGATATTGGCATTGATCTGAATCTGAGGGATAAAAGCCTGCATATCCATAATCAGGTCATTGAAAAGACGAGCCTCCAAAGAGAGAATCTTATCCTCTGCACCCAGAATCTTCTCCTCATACTCCTTCAATTCCTGCGTGATATAGCGCTCAGCCTGCGCCAGCGTTTGCTTGCGTACCCATTCTGCCGGCACCTGATCCTTATAGATATTGCGCACCTCCAGATAATAGCCAAACACATTGTTGTAGCCTATCTTCAGCGAGGAAATACCTGTCTGTTCGGCCTCTCGCTGCTGTATCTGCAGCAGATAATCCTTTCCACTGTAGGCAATATTTCGCAGTTCGTCGAGCTCTTCATTCACCCCACTACGAATCACGCCACCTTTTTGTACCAGCTGAGGTGGGTCGTTTTGTATCTCACGCTCAATCCTTTCACGAAGACTCTCGCAAAGATTCAGCTGTTCCCCTACCCTTTTCAGCGCTGCATTATCAGCATAGAGGCACGCTGTCTTGATGGGCTGGATAGCTTGCAGCGCCGTCTTCAGCTGCACCACCTCACGAGGTGATACACGTCCTACAGCCACCTTTGAAACAATACGTTCCAGGTCGCCAATACGATGAATCTCCTCATCCACACACTGGCGGAATTCAGGCTCACGATAATAGTAATCTACGATGTCCAGTCGCTCGTTGATGGGCTTTTCATCTTTGAGTGGAAACACCACCCAGCGACGCAGCAAACGGCCTCCCATAGGGCTCACCGTGCGGTCTATCACGTCGAGTAGCGACTTTCCGTCCTCCTGCATCGGCTGAACCAATTCCAGAGAGCGGATAGTAAACTTATCCAGACGCACATACTTATCCTCCTCGATACGAGAGATTGACGTGATATGTCCTATCTGCGTGTGCTGTGTCTGCTCCAGGTATTGCAGGATAGCACCAGCAGCTATCACACCACTCTGCAGATGATCTACGCCAAAGCCTTTCAGGTTCTTCACACGGAAATGCTTCAGCAGCTTCTGACGAGCCGTCTGATCCGTAAACACCCAGTCGTCTAATTGGAATGTAAAGAACTTTGAGCCAAATTTCAGTTCAAAGTCCTGCTTCTTTCCTCGTTCGAAAAGCACCTCTTTTGGCGAGAAGCTACCCAACAGTTTCTCCACATAATCGGCAGTACCCTCGCCTGTCAGGAATTCACCTGTAGAGATATCGAGGAAAGCCACGCCAAGCGATGATTTTCCGAAGTGCACGCTGGCCAGGAAGTTATTCTCCTTGTAGTTCAGCACGTTATCGGAGAGAGCCACACCAGGCGTCACCAGTTCCGTGATGCCTCGCTTCACCAGTTTCTTCGTCAGCTTGGGGTCTTCCAACTGGTCGCAGATAGCCACGCGCTTGCCTGCCCTGATGAGTTTAGGCAAATAAGTATCCAGGGCATGATGAGGAAATCCGGCCATCTCGTCGCCCTTACCCCCTGCCCCATTGTTACGATGAGTCAGCGTAATACCCAGGATACGGGCAGCCGTTATAGCATCTTCGCAGTAAGTCTCATAGAAGTCGCCACACCTGAATAGCATCACTGCATCCGGGTGTTTCGCCTTTAAGTCAAAAAACTGCTTCATCATTGGGGTCAGTTCCCCATCCTTCTTTGCCATAACTAACTGTATTTTAAAACAGATGCAAAGGTATAAAAAAAACAAGACACTCCCAAACAGAAGTGCCTCGTTTTACTATTTTTAATCTAATTCCTTACTTCACAATGAACTTTTTGCCGTCCTTGATGTAAAGACCACGACTCATGGTCTGTACACGCTGTCCAGCCAGGTTGTAGATAGCCCCGTTCTTCTTTGCAGTGCTAATGGTATTAACACCAGCAGGAGCATCAGCTGTCTTTGCGAATTCAATCAGGTTCAATTGCTTGGTGGTATTATAAATAGAACCCATACCAGTCAAAGTGTATGTAGCACCAAGTTCCAATGCTTTGAGGTCTACACTAAACTGATTGTAAACTGCGAGATCTGTCTCACCTACCTTGAACACCAGATTCTTATTATCAACACTTACCAGCTGTGCATTCTCAATCTTTACATAAGCATTGATATACTCAACAAGCTTGTCGGCTGCAATGGTTGTGGGCTCTACAGCATTACCCTCTGACTCAACCTTCACGTTCATATCTGTGAAAACAAACTCAGGCAGTTTCTTGTAACGCTTCAGATTACCCCAGAAACCACCAAGATTAGCCTCACCTACGTTACCACTAATCTTGTCACCCTGCTTCAGATTCTGAGTGTTTGTGCCATAGAACAACAGGTTATAACCCTCACCGTCAGTTAGATAGATATATTTTCCATTAACGTAAGTCACAGTACTCGTAAGAGCAGGAAAACCTTCGGCGTCAATGTTCCTGAAGAAGTAGAATACAGGACTACCGTCCTTATCATCTTCATCATCCTTGTCGCCATTGATATCAACGATATCCTTCACCATTTCGCTTAACTTACCATATGAGTTATAGACTGTCAGCGTATAGCTCTTGCTAGAAGCCTGATAAGAATCGTTGCCTGCAAAAGTAGCCTTTACAGTCACTACACCGTGACCCTCAAAAGAGATACGTCCATCTTTAAGGATAGGCAGCTCACCTTCACTCTTCTCTTTCCAAGACTTCACTTCAAGGCTCCACTCTACATTAGCACCAGCAACAGCAGCACCATCAGCCATAACGGTAGCTGTGGGTAGTGCTACGCTTGAACCAATCTCTGGGAACATGCCATCAGGACCCTTTGCAATCTGAGTCTGATAACCTTCTGAGAACTTAATTGATGTAGCTGTCTTGGTAGGAGCAGAACCTCCAAAAGTAATATCGATTTGAGAAATACGAACCTGGACATTGGACGTATTGGCATTACCTAATACGAAAGAAGTGCTATTGATAGCGTATTTACCATCCACACATGATACCTCATTATCACCTACAGTTACTGAAACATTGCTATACGATTCACCTGTAAATGTGATTGCAATGTTATTAATCGTAGCATTGTTAAGAGAACTAACTGTAATTGTATTACCACCATCCTTATGCCAGTAAAGGCGGATATCACCTGCCTTATTCAAGCCTGGAGCATTTGTAGCTGCGCCCTTGTTTGCAGTAACAGACCACTCAGAATCACTAAGACCAACTAAAGCAGCTTCGTTAGAACCATCTGCTAACATGTTTCCTGTTGTACTACCAGAATACTTCAGTGTAACTTCACCAGCCATCACATTTCCAACCATCAAAGCCAATAAAGCTACTAACGAAAAGCGTAAAATTTTATTCATAAGCATTTGAAATTTAAGTTTATATTCTTATCGGTTGCAAATATAGCAAATAAAAAATGAACCGACAAAGTTTTTGGCAAAAGATTTTGCTATCTCGAAGATAAATCGTAATTTTGCAGGTTAAGAAACAACAATAAAGACAAAATAAATGGAATACAACTTCAGAGACATTGAGAAAAAGTGGCAGAAGCGATGGGTCGAGAGCGGCATTTATCGCGTAGTTGAGGACGACAAGAAGAAGAAATTCTACGTGCTGAATATGTTCCCTTATCCATCAGGAGCCGGTCTGCACGTTGGTCACCCTCTAGGCTATATCGCCAGTGACATCTATGCCCGCTACAAGCGCCTGCAGGGCTATAACGTACTGAATCCCATGGGTTACGACGCTTATGGTCTGCCTGCTGAGCAATATGCTATCCAGACCGGTCAGCATCCCGCTATCACCACAGAGCAGAATATCAAGCGCTATCGTGAGCAGTTGGATAAGATTGGTTTCTCATTCGACTGGAGTAGGGAAGTGCGTACCTGTGATCCCAAGTACTATCACTGGACACAGTGGGCCTTCCAGCGTATGTTCAAGAGCTACTACAGCACTTCTTCACATAAGGCTCAGCCCACTATCAAACTGATTGAGCACTTCGAACTGATGGGTACTGAGAACTGTCACGCACTTGGTTCTGAGGAGCTGCACTTCACTGCTGCCGAATGGAACGCCTTCTCTGAGAAGAAGAAGCAGGAGGTACTGATGAACTATCGTATTGCCTACCTGGCTGAGACGATGGTAAACTGGTGTCCGGCACTGGGCACCGTGCTGGCCAATGATGAGGTTATCAATGGTGTCTCCGAGCGCGGTGGCTATCCCGTAGAACAGAAGAAGATGCGCCAGTGGTGCTTGCGTACCTCGGCTTATGCTCAGCGTCTGCTCGACGGACTGGAGACCATCGACTGGACTGACTCCCTGAAAGAGGCTCAGCGCAACTGGATTGGTCGTTCTGAGGGTACAGAGATGGAGTTCCAGGTAGCCGACAGCGAGAAGCACTTCACCATCTTCACCACACGTGCCGACACCATCTTTGGCGTTACCTTCATGGTACTGGCTCCTGAAAGCGAGCTCGTGGCCGAGTTGACCACTGCCGACCAGAAGGCTGCCGTTGACGACTATCTGGCTTACGTGAAGAAGCGTACTGAGCGCGAGCGCCAGATGGACCATAGCGTCACAGGTGTCTTCTCTGGTTCTTATGCCGTTAATCCCTTTACTGGTGATAAGATTCCAGTATGGATCTCTGAATATGTGCTTGCCGGTTATGGTACAGGTGCCATCATGGCCGTACCTGCTCACGATAGTCGTGACTATGCCTTCGCCAAGCATTTCAACCTGCCTATCATCCCATTGATTGAAGGTGCCGATGTCTCTGAGGAGAGCTTTGACGCAAAAGAGGGTAGGGTGATGAACTCACCTGCAGCAGGAAAGACCACACTCGATGGTTTCACACTCAATGGCTTGAGCGTGAAGGAGGCTATTGCAGCTACGAAAAAATTCGTAACTGAGCACAACCTGGGTCGTGTGAAGGTCAACTATCGTCTGCGTGACGCTATCTTCAGTCGTCAGCGCTACTGGGGTGAGCCATTCCCTGTTTACTACAAGGATGATATGCCCTATATGATTCCAAAAGAGTGCCTGCCTCTGGAACTTCCTGAGATTGATGAATACAAGCCCACGGCAACAGGTGAGCCCCCATTGGGTCACGCTAAGAAATGGGCTTGGGACACCAAGACTGATTCTGTGGTCGATTGTTCCGCAATCGACAATAAGACCGTCTTCCCCCTCGAGCTCAACACGATGCCTGGCTTCGCTGGTTCATCAGCCTACTACCTGCGCTACATGGATCCCCAGAACGACAAGGGTCTGGTAAGCAAGGAGGCCAACGAATACTGGCGTAATGTGGACCTCTACGTAGGTGGTAGTGAGCATGCTACTGGTCACCTCATCTACTCTCGTTTCTGGAATAAGTTCCTCTTCGATAGTGGTTATACCTGCGAGGAAGAGCCCTTCAAGAAGCTTGTCAACCAGGGTATGATTCAGGGACGCTCTAACTTCGTATACCGTATTGAGGACGAAGGTGCCGACAAGGGTAAGTTCGTAAGTCTGAACCTGCGTGGCAACTACAAGGAGACAACACCTATCCACGTCGATGTGAACATCGTCTCTGCCGATGTGCTGGACATTGAGGCCTTCAAGGCTTGGCGTCCTGAATACAACAACGCCGAGTTTATCCTCGAGGATGGCAAATATATCTGCGGCTGGGCTGTAGAGAAGATGTCAAAGTCTATGTACAACGTGGTCAACCCCGATATGATTGTCGAGAAATACGGTGCCGACACCCTGCGTCTCTACGAGATGTTCCTGGGTCCTGTAGAGCAGTCTAAGCCTTGGGATACCAACGGTATTGATGGTTGCCACCGCTTCCTGAAGAAGTTCTGGAACCTCTGCAGCTCTGTTTGTAGCGATGGTGCTGCAACAGAAGCAACGCCCGACAACCTGAAGAGCGTCCACAAGCTCATCAAGAAGGTATCTCAGGATATCGAGCAGTTCTCTTACAATACCTCTATCTCTGCCTTCATGATCTGCGTCAACGAGTTGTCTCAGCAGAAGTGCAAGAGCAAGGAGATGATCAAGAACCTCGTTATCCTCATTGCACCCTTCGCTCCCCATATTGCAGAAGAGTTGTGGGAGATGCTGGGTGAGCAGGGTAGTGTATGCGACGCCCAGTGGCCTACATGGGATGAGCAGTACCTCGTAGAGAGTCAGGCAAAGATGGGTGTGGCCTTCAATGGTAAGACCCGCTTTGAGATTCAGGTCTCTGCCGATGCCGACAATGCTTCTATCGAAGCACTGGTTCGTGGTGACGAGCGTACGGCTAAGTACGTAGAAGACAAGCAGATAGTAAAGGTTATCATCGTGCCAAAGCGCATGGTGAATATCGTGATTAAGTAGTTTACGGTTTACTGTTGAAAGTTTCCAGTATATATGACTATACAGCATAAAATCATTTGGAACGAGACCAAGGACTATATGTTCATCACCCTTGGTCTGTTGATGTACACCATCGCCTTCACCGTCTTTCTCATGCCTTATGAGATTGTAGCAGGTGGTGTGACAGGTCTTTCGGCTATCATCTATTATGCCACAGGATTCCATTTGGAGAATACCTATCTGATCATTAACGGCCTGTTGCTCATCGTAGCCCTGAAAATACTGGGCTACAAGTTCCTGATGAAGACCATCTATGCTATCTTTATGCTTGCCCTGATGCTGAAATTTGCACAGGATATACTGCCAAAGCAGCCTAACGGACTACCTTTCAAACTGATGGGCGAGGGTCAGGAGTTTATCTCAATGATTATCGGCTGTACCATCACAGGTATTGCCCTGGCCACTGTTTTCAATAACAATGGCTCTACGGGTGGTACGGATATCATTGCTGCCAGCGTGAATAAGTACAATAACAATATCTCGCTTGGCAGCGTGCTCTTTTCTGTCGATTTCTGTATCATTGGCTCCTGTATGTTCTTCCCGCAGTTTGGCGACTATATCGAGCGTGCCCATAAGGTGACCTTCGGTTTCTGCGTGATGGCTATGGAGAACTACGTGCTCGACTACGTGATGAACCGTAGCCGACAGTCTGTGCAGTTTATGATTTTCTCGCGTAAATGGCAGGAGATAGCCAATGCCATCGGCACGCAAATGAATCATGGTGTCACTATCCTGGATGGTCACGGCTGGTATACTGGAAACAAGATGAAGGTGCTCTGTATCCTTGCCAAAAAGCGCGAGAGCACCAATATCTTCCGTCTCATCAAGATGATAGACCCTCAGGCCTTTGTATCGCAGAGTGCCGTCATTGGTGTCTATGGTGAGGGATTCGACGAAATGAACGTGAAAATCAAAGAAGAGAAAAAGACAGAAGAAGTTAAGGAAAACTAGAAAATGAAGATAGTATTCGCCACCAACAACCAGCATAAGCTGCAGGAGATACGTCAGATACTGGGCGATAGGGTAGAGGTGCTCTCCCTGAAGGATATTGGCTGTGACGTGGATATCCCTGAGACAGGCCAGACACTGGAAGAGAATGCCCTGCAGAAAGCCCGTTATATCTACGACCACTATCATATGGACTGCTTTGCCGATGATACAGGTCTTGAGGTAGAGGCATTAGATGGTGCTCCTGGTATCTATAGTGCCCGTTATGCCAGCATGGAATCTGGTGCTGCCAGTCATGACAGCGAGGCTAACATGGCGCGCCTGTTGCGCGAGCTCAAGGACAAAGATAACCGTAAGGCACGTTTCCGCACCGTTATCGCCCTTATCCAGAAGAAAGATATCTGTCCCTGTGGTTGCAGCAGCATCAAACAGGAACATCTCTTTGAAGGTATCGTCAATGGTGAGATTACCACAGAGCGGAGTGGGGCAGAGGGCTTTGGCTATGACCCTATCTTCCGTCCTGATGGCTTTGAGCATACCTTTGCTGATATGACTGCCGAACAGAAAAACGGTATCAGTCATCGCGGACGAGCCACCGCAAAACTGGCTGATTATCTCCTAAAATAAGTATATGGTATGAAGAGACTGGCCCTTTTATTACTTCTTATTGCGCAATTATCAATTATCAATTGTCAATTGTCAATTGCTCAAATAGGCACCTGGAGGGCCTTCATGTCGTATTACGAGCCCCAGCAGATTATCAAGGCAGGCAGTAACACCCTCTTTGTGCGAGCCTCTAACAGTCTCTACAGCTATCATCTCAACGATCATAGCATCACTACCTACGATAAGGTCAACACGCTCAGCGATACCTATATATCCTATATCGCCTGGAGTCAGCAGGCCAAACGACTGATAATAGTCTATCAGAACGGCAACATTGACCTGATGGACCTGCAGGAGAACGTTACCAATATCAGTTCCCTTTATACCAAGACACTCACAGAGAGCAAGACTGTCAACAACGTCTATATCCATCAGCAGTATGCCTATCTCTGTATGCCTTTTGGTGTGATCAAGGTCAATATGGAGCGTGCTGAGATTAGCGAGACCTATATGCTGAATCAGAATATCCAGGCTGTTGCCATAGACAATACCAGTATCTATGCGCGCAACGACCAGGGTACAGTATATTCGGCTCTTCTGAGTACCAACCTTATTGACAAGTCCAACTGGAACGCCACGGATACCTATCCCGCATTCACTACCGATACAGCTGACTGGGATGCCTATATCGACATCGTGAAGACGCTGAAGCCAGATGGTCCGAAATATAACGAGTTCAACTATCTGAAATTCCAGAATGGCCATCTCTATTCCTGTGGTGGAAAGGATGAAGGTACAAGTATTGCCTGTGTACAGGTGTATCATCAGGACAACTGGCATATCTACCAGGATAATATCTCTTCGCTCACCGAGCGCAGATACTATTATCATCATGCTCTCGACATTGACCCCACAGACACCACTCATGTCTTTGTAGGCTCCAACAACGGACTCTATGAATTCCGCAATGGCCTGTTCACAAAATTCTATAATAACACGAACAGTCCCATTGAGCCCTATAACGGCAAAAGCAACAACTATCAGTTGGTCACAAGCGTTACGTTCGACAACAATGGTATGCTATGGCTATTCAATAGTCAGGCACCAACGCAATCACTCATATCGCTCTCAAAAGACGGGACTTTCACATCCCATCAAATCCCAGGATTAATGCAACTGGATCAAAGTGGATATGAGAATAAAAGCCTTGGAAAACTGTCGCATATGCGTTTTGATGACGATGGAAACCTCTGGTTTGTCAATAACAACTGGTTCCTTCCTGGCATCTATCGCTATAACCTCCAAACAAAGACATTAAAGTCCTTTACGAATTTCATTAATCAGGACTACATATCCATTGAGAATATCCTTGCGGCTACCTGTTTTACAGAAGACCGTAATCACGATATCTGGGTAGGCACCAATCGTGGACCACTCATCCTTGAGAATTCACAATTTGATGCCACAAATCCCTATTTCACACAGTTTAAAGTGCCCCGTAATGATGGTACCAATAATGCAGACTACCTGCTTTATGGCGTCAATGTGACCTCCATTGCTATTGATGGCGGCAACAGGAAATGGATAGGCACAGATGGAAACGGCGTCTATCTGATTAGTGCGGACAACACAGAACAGATACATCATTTCACAAAAGAAAACAGTAGTCTGCTATCAAATAGTATATTATCAATAGCCATCAATCATGCCACAGGCGAAGTCTATTTCGGTACCGATATGGGACTTTGTTCCTATATGGCTAATGCTACTGCACCAAGTGACGAGATGCATGAAGATGATGTTTATGCCTATCCTAATCCAGTAGAACCAGGTTATACAGGCCTTATCACGGTCGTAGGACTGTCTTTCGATGCCGACGTGAAGATTCTTACCAGTAATGGTAAACTGGTGGCTCAGGGACGCTCTAACGGCGGTACCTTTACCTGGGATGGCTGTGACTCTAAGGGAAATCGTGTGGCCAGCGGAGTATATATGGTGGCCACAGCAATGAGCAATGGTGACAAGGGAGTAGTATGTAAAATTGCCATTGTCAGATAAATGGAAAAAAGACTGCTCTCCTTCCTTTTCTTGCTCATCACTATCATAGCATCTGCTCAGACAAATACATTGCCTGTTATCAGACTGGCAGGACAGTTTTCCAATGACTATCAGGCAGGAACCGTGAGCCTGTATCTTCCTGACGGTACCTCACAGGAACTAATGGAAGCTACCATCAAATGGCGAGGCGGTACCACTAATACGGAAAACACACATAAGCGGAACTATACCATCAAATTCAGCGAAGACAAACAGTTCTTTGGGCTTCGAAAAGACAACAAATGGCTGTTGGATGCTGGTAATGCTGATGTTTTCCGACTGCGCAACAAGATAGCTACTGATTTATGGAATGACATGGCACATAAACCTTATTATGCCACTCAGGAACCAAAGGCTTTATCAGGCGTCAGAGGACAGGTCGTAGAGGTCTACCTGAATGATGAGTATATGGGTATCTATTCCTTGACGGAATGTATGGACCGTAAACAACTGAAGCTGAAGAAATATAATAAGGAGACAGGCGAGATAAGGGGCGGACTCTGGAAAGCCGTGGGCTGGGGAAATGCTATGATGTGGGACTGCGAGCCCTACGATAACCATAGTGAGACGTGGGGAGAGTTTGAAGTGAAATATCCAGAACTGGATGATGTTCCTGAAACCGACTATAGCACACTCTATAACGCTATTGATTTCGTGGCACATAGCAGCGATGCCGACTTTATCAGTCATGTAGGTGATTATTTCGATATGCCTGTAGTCATTGACTACTATATCTTCCTTTATGTCCTGAATGCCTTCGACAACAGAGGAAAGAATATGTATTGGGCTGTTTATGACAAGACCCAGGACAAGAAACTGACGATTGCCGTATGGGATCTTGACGGTAGCGCAGGACAGCGCTGGATAGACCAGTGGATACCTGACTCATCATCTCCTGACTATCCGTTTGCTGATAATATCAATCTCTATTATCGTCTCAGACAACTCAATGCCGATGCCTTCAATGAGAAAGTCCTGGCGCGCTATCAGCAACTGCGCGCCACCTGTCTTTCCACCGATAGCCTGGTTAAGCGTTATCAGGACTATGATGAACTTCTGAAAAATACAGGTGCAGCACAACGCGAAGAGGAAAGATGGAGCGGCGATTCTGATGTCAGAGGCGAGGAAATCAGTTTCCAGAAAGAAACAGCCTATATAACCGACTGGATCACGCGTCATATGCAATACCTGGACGATAATGTATTTGCTACCACCACAAATATCTCATATCCTTCTGTTTTCAGGCATCATACAGGTTTCTATAATCTGAATGGCCAACGTATCAACACCCCACAAAAAGGCATATATATTTGGAAAGGTAAAAAGATAAAAAGGTAAAATTGTAAAAGGTGAATATGAAAAGACTGCAGCATTTCTTCTTAGACCCTGTCAGCAAAAGACCATTCGTTTTCCTTTTGCTCATGCTATTGTTCACCATGCCTGGATGGCTCTATTGTTACACCATCTATAGCGAATACTATCCTTTACCCCGACTAGTAGGTTGGCTTTTGTTCATCACAGCAATGCCGGCACTTATGTCCTGGGGGTGCTGCATGATAAAATCAAGGATTCTCAGGTCTGTCGTTTATGGTGGAGCTACTATTCTTTTTGCAGTCAATATCTTCCTGACATTAAACTTCAATACAATGATTAGTCCGTGGATACTGCTTCTTATCCACGAAACCAATAGCAACGAGACATCAGAATTCTTCTCTGCCTATGCCTTCTCTACAGTCAGTATCATCACCTATATTCTAACACTGCTGATGATATTATGCATGCTGATAGTTGAGAAAACCATTCATAAAATACAAATAAAACTACCACGACTCACGCTTCTTCCATTCATCGTATGGCTGTCTGTTGGTGTATATCAGCTTATTCTGATGATACAGATGCTTACATTGACCACACAGTTGGAACTGCAGTCCTGGTATGATGGAAAAGCCTTTTATTGCATAGAGAATACACCTGCCAACCTGCTTTATTCATTTTATCATCTTCATGTTACCAGTCATGAAAATGACAAGTCTTGGGAAGTATCAGAAAAGGTCTTTCAGTCTGCTATATCCAGAAACGAGAAAGACACGGTTGATGTAGTGCTGATTATAGGAGAATCATATAATAAATACCACGCCTCTATCTATGGCTATTATCTGAATACCACACCTGCTCTTTGTGAACAGCAGCAACGAGGCAACCTCTTTGTCTTTACTGATGCCATATCGCCATATA
>Ga0256406_1000976_pt1 | contig 48135 bp, 43 predicted proteins | sample RumenRJG_03DNA_FD_185986 | JGI IMG/M metagenome (GOLD analysis project Ga0256406, IMG submission 185986) | Bovine rumen microbial communities from Lethbridge, Alberta, Canada - RJG_03 | ecosystem: Host-associated > Mammals > Digestive system > Stomach > Rumen | place: Canada: Alberta | collected... | reverse complement strand
AAGGGGATGTTGTACGCCAAAAGATGCTAATCGAAAGGATAGGAGCCGTTTCAGGCTACAATTCTCACAAAGAAATAGATTTTGGGTCAAAACTGGCATTACCAGCTCTTCTTGCGGATTTTAGGTTGATGACATAAAACTTCGGCTTGACCTTGTAGCCTTCAGAATGTTTCAGCAGATGGTTGAAGGCAATGGTGGAAAGGTCGGGGTACTTGTAGTCGTAGCAGTAGAGAGAATACCCCTTCTCAATCTGCTGCTTGATGAAGTTGTTCACCACGGCATAAGACTTGCCGCTGCCCGGTGTACCGAGTACGATAGTGGCACGGAACGGGTTGACCACATTGATCCAACCCTTGTTCCATTTCTTCTTGTAGTAGAAACGTGTGGGCAGGTTGACTGAATACTCGTTCTCCATCAGCCGTGTTTCCTGCTGAAAGCTCTCGTTTTCGTTGTTGAAAACGTCCTCCATCAAATGATGCTTCAACAGTCTGCTCATCCACAGACCAGCCATCATCAGACAGATGTAGCCAATGGAAATCGTGAGGATATAGAGTGCCGTCACCACGTCGGCATGAATGGGTAACAGCAGCATCCACCAGTTGATGATAAAGTAGAACACAAAGCCTGCACCGAGGACTGCCCAGATTCTCGACCAGGTAATCTTCTCGTTGATGACTCCCTTCGTGCCGAGACAAGACAGGGCAAGCAGGAGCAGGGCAAAGAGTTTGGTGTAGAGGATGGAGTGAAACAGCCCTGCCTCACGGTTGAAGTTCAGCAGGATGCGGTCAACTACACCGATATTGATGCCGTGCCCCTCTACGGTAGCATAACAATACCAATAGACATTCATCACCACAAGGATGATGCTCACGGCACGGAGAAAGTCCATGATTTTCGCCAGTGCCCTCAAATCGTCTTCTTGTTGCATAGTAAAATGGAATTTGAATTGTGATTAAATTGCATTTGAATAATAGATAATCAGAGTTTCGGGCCACGACGTTTCTTCTTCTTTCTCTGCATCCGTCTTCTGAACTCTTCTTCGGCAGGATCAACCGCTGGGTTATCAGTGGTGAACAAGCCGAAGCCGTCGAAGTCGGAATGAGAGTGGTCGTAGTCTGAAACTGGAGTTGACTGGCTCTGCCATTGGTCTGCACCAGTGAACGGACTACCTCCAGAAGTTTGACCTGCTGTTTGTCCCTGCTGCGTCTGGGTGTGGTCGTGAGGACTGTTAAAGAACTGTTCCAGAGCATTGGCAGAAAGTTCCTTGCACATGCGCGAACCATTCAGTACACTGCGGCTGTCGTGGTCAATGAAGGTTGCACCATAGATGCGTCCCATGTCCGTGTAGCGGAAAACCACGTCCATACCCTGAGCCTGCAAGCGACTCTTGAAATTCTCTGCGTTGGATGATGCCGCCAATATGGGCAGTATCTTTTCTTTCAGCGAAGCGGCTATGCCCTTGTCTGCAACCTGTTTCTTCGACCATGCGAAACGCTTCTGCACTGCCTCGTAGCCGACAGACGGCCCTATCTTGGAAGCCTTGAACGGATTGCCAACCTTGTTGCCGTTGTCATCGGTGGCGGAATAGACCAGTCCGTGATACTCACGGTTACGGGCTATGCCCCGTGTTTCCTCCACATCTATATTATATAAGGAGAGGACGGCACGGAGTTCTCCCAAAGTCTGATAGTGGTAGCCACGGACAACCGCCTTGACGGTGTTGGCTATCTGCTTCTTCACATCACTCTCACTGGCATTCACCTTGCGGAGAGGAATCTCGGAAATAGCCTGCCCACGTTCTGCCGTGTGCAGGTTGTACTTCTTCTCCAGTTCGCGTGTCGCCCTCTTGCTCTGGTAGAAGTTATTACTGGAACTGATGGCCTTGCCGTCCTCCTTTACACGGATGGTAACGATGTGCATGTGGTGGCGGTCAATGTCCTCGTGCTTATAGACCATATAGGGCTGACCGCCAAATCCAATCTTCTCCATGTACTCACGGGCAATGTTCTCCATGTCCGTATCCGTCAGCCTGTCATCGGGATGCGGATTGAGGGAGATATGCACCACAGGATTCTCCGTGCGGCATCGGTCTGGAATGAAGTGCATGAAATCCTCCAGAGCTTTTCGGATGTTCACCTTGCCCGTACCGTCATCAAAGATGCGGTTGGTGGCAAGCAGCTTGCCCTCGTCCTTGTTGATCTTCTCCCCGTTGTACGCCAGTGCGCCAAACAGCGAGTTTCCGAAACTTATCTTTGCGACCATTTCTGCTGATACTCGTTTGTAAGTTCCACAATCTTCGTAGCAATCTCTACTAACTGCTGCATGTGCTTCTCCAGTTTGTAGGTCAGTGCCATTGCCCTGCGCTCAGAAAAGTGGCTTCTCAGTTCCTTCAAAGTCTGGTTGTAGTTGTTGCCAACCATCCGGAACTGCGCGTGAAAATCGCTCAGTTTAGTGTAGTATTCGTGCAGTCCCTTGTCGAAAGTGACCACATGGAATGTCTCACCGAAGAACTGCGCCTTGATGAAAGATGACTTACTCGTCATGCCGGAACGGTCATACATCTTCAGAAAACGCATGTGTTCCTGACTGTTGAAGTTGACTGAGTAGCGGTTTGTCGCTGGGTCAGCCTTGGGATTTCTCCCTCCTTTATTCTGTTTCTTGTTCATTCTTGAATCTGTTTTGTTTGACAATATGGTTATCACTCACTGCTTGCATGAACAATGTGCGCCTACGGCAGTATCAACGGGCAGTCCGACTTCGGAGGACAGCCCCAGCCCTCGGCAGAGCAAGGGGTTTTATGCTGCAAACGGAGTTTCATGCAGCAGAAAACATACCTTGCTATGTTCTTGAGAACATTAAAATCCGCTTGCTAAAGCGGACGTGCTCTGACAGGTCTTAAAGACAGGTCAGATGGATTACTCCCTATACCGCATGATGCGGTTGGATTAGTTCTTTCTACCGACATCGGCGGTTGGACTTCTCTCTGTTCTGTGAAAAGAAAAAGACCGTTTCCGCCTTGCGTGAGAGGTAGGAACCTTCCCGACAGGAAGCAGGATGGACTTGTCAGGTGTCGCTCACCTGCGTATCACGTCTGAATCCGGCTGCAAAATTACGGTGATTTTACGGGCTGCGGAATAGGCACGAACCGCCACTTGCAGCCAGTTCACCGCCACTTACAGCCAACTGAGACAACAGCCATTGAATCATGGAAAAATCAATGTTCCTTTGCATCGACAAATCGAGTCATTAACACTTTAACAATGCGAGTATGAACACATTCAAAACATTAACAAACCGAATACGCGATGCACCGAAACATCAGTGTGTCGGTGCTTTGAGTAACCCATGCAATCATGAATGCATTAACTCATGAACACATCAACACACTAAGGACAGGATTATTGAAACAGTCGAATGTTGGTTGTACTGAGATGTCAGAACGGTAAGACATTAACAACTCACTGCTTCGAAGAACCGAAATACCGACAACTCAGGTCATCAGGACATCGACATACCAGATAAACCCATATCCAGATATTGGAAGTATCAACAATTAAAAGAATCAAGATAATGAACAAAGAAACAAGCAAAGAACCAGGAAATGAAATCTTCGTTGCCATCTCATCCCAGAAGGGAGGCATCGGGAAATCCACCATCACGACCCTGCTGTCGAACTACCTCCACAATGTAGCAGGCTACAACGTGGGCGTGCTTGACTGTGACCATCCACAGCACAGCATCTACTTGGAGCGAGTACGCGAGTTGGAACTGATAGAGCATGACGAGGAACTGAAAGCCCAGGCGTGTGACGTGTTCCGCAAGACAGGCAAGAAAGCCTTTGTGATTACAGACACCAACCCCGTTGATGCACTCGACCAGGCAGAGGTCATGACTGAGGACGAGGACTTGGACATCGTTTTCTTCGACCTGCCCGGCACCATCAACTCCAACGGAGTGCTGAAGACACTCTCACAGATGGATTACATCTTCGTGCCGATAAGTGCAGACCCCTTCGTCATTGACAGTGCCCTGCAATTCGTGGAACTGTTCCGTGACAAGCTGATGACTACAGGCAAGGCAAGGACAAAGGATATTGTCCTGTTCTGGACAATGACCGACAGGCGCGAGCGGACAGAAATCTATGACATGTATGACAAGGTGATCCCAGAAATGGGCTTCCGCATCCTGAACACCCGATTGCCAAACAGCGTACGCTTCCGCCGTGAACTGACAGACAGCCAAAAGGCAGTATTCCGTTCCACTCTCTTCCCTCCTGATATGGCCCTTCTGAAAGGCAGCAATATCAAGGAACTGGCAGAAGAGTTCTTAGCAACCATTAACCAGTAGAGACAATGGGAAAGAGAACTGCCAGTAATGTGGACGAGGAATTTCTCATCAACAGCGTCCACATGAGAACCAAGGGAGGTGTGCCATTTCAGCGACAGGCACCAGTTGAGGAAGACAAGGAGCAGAGTGTGCAAGAAACCCCTGCCGATGCAGGGAATGCTCTTGCCTCACAAGACCAAGATGCCCTGTCAGAGACACAGACACCATCCACTTCATCACGCAATAAAAGAGAACCGTCACCGAGACGTTCTTCGACGAGCGGCTGTGACTATGACCAGTTCTTCCTCGTGCGTAATGAGATAAGATTTCGCAAGGCTGCCTATCTGAGTGTTGCCAATCATGATGCCATCAGCCGGATTGTGAAGGAACTTGGAAACGGGCAGCTCTCCGTCGGTGGCTATCTTGACCTGATTGTGACGGCACATCTGGAACAATACCGTGACAGGATCAATGCCCTCTACCGTGCGAAGAAAACCACCGATGAACTGATATGAACTTTTATCACAACCAAAGAGACATATGGAAATGAATACAATTTTAATAATCCTGCTGGTATGGATGATAGTCTTCCTGCATCTTGTATGGTTCGACATCAAGCCTTCGGACTTGATAAGGAACATTGGCAGAAAGCCCCAAAAGACCATGCAGGTGAAGCAAAGCGTACCACAGGTAAAAGAGAGTGATATCATGGGCAAAAGCCATGTCAGGGCAAACGCAACTAAGCCAGTTGCAGCCAATTCACAGCCAGTTGCAGCCATTTCGGAAGAAGGTGAAGAGGTGGACGAGAAAGACGTTACTTTTGCACCGCCAAAGCATGACAGCGGACTCAGGCAGATGACACCAGAGGAAGAAGAAGAGGCTTTCAAGAGCTTTAGGTATTCCAAGGAAGAAAATGCTGATGAGACACCAGCCGAAAACTATGCAGAGGGCTATACCTACGAGGACATGGTTGAGGCAATGAAAGTGGCGAAGAAACCTGAAGCCACAAAGTCTGAGGAAGCCAAGGCTGGCAAGGTGCTCGATTATCTTGATGGAACGGAACTTCTAAACGTGCTTGAAAAGAATCAGGCAGATTTCTCAAAACGGGTACGCTCCATCATAGAGAAGTACAAGAGCCAAGACGGGGGCAATACGGCAAGTGGAGAAGAAACTCCTGATAACGGCAGAAAGCCCTTCAAGTTACCAGAGAATCCCACGGAGTTCAATATCCGTGACTTCGTATAACAATTATTAAACAACAATTAAAAATTAAATTCATTATGACAAAGAACAACAAGATTCAGATTAAGAATCAGGAGAGTGCAACAACAGAGTACAAGAACCAGTTCCTCACGGAGCGTCCAGCCAAGAGAAAGGTCGCTGTCTATATCGACAAAAACCTTTTCGACAAGATGAAGGCTGTAGTCGGGACTGCTGAAGATGCTGGTCTTACAAAAGGAAGTTTCGTGTCTTCCGTCCTTGAAGACCATCTATCGGAATATAGTGATGTCATTACGACCATCTTCAAGGAGCATCAGGAGAAAGTCCTATCTGTATTTGAAGACTAATACCAAAGAATCATCAACCATTAAACATTAACCCGCCTCGGGCGGCAACGTCCGGGGCATTAACAACAAAACTTATTTTTATGACAAAGAACAACAAGAGAATCGGAATAATCGCAGCACTCGTAGTTGCTGCAAGTGTGAACGCAATGGCCCAGGGCAACGGACTGGCTGGCATCAACGAAGCCACGTCAATGGTCAGTTCCTACTTTGAGCCCGCCACGAAACTGGTGTATGCCATCGGTGCCGTCGTGGGGCTTATCGGCGGTGTGAAGGTGTACGGCAAGTTCTCGTCTGGTGACCCAGACACCTCGAAGACTGCCGCAAGCTGGTTTGGTGCCTGCATCTTCCTCATCGTGGCTGCAACCATCCTCCGCTCCTTCTTCCTCTAACCCTATACGCATATAACAATAAGGTATAGGAGGAAAAGGAAGATGGCAGAGTACAACATCAACAAGGGTATAGGCCAGTCGGTTGAGTTCAAGGGACTCAAAGCGCAGTACCTGTTTATCTTCGCAGGTGGGCTGCTCGCCATCTTCGTCCTGTTCGTCATCCTCTTCCTCGCTGGAGTAAGCCAGTGGGTGTGCATCGGTACGGGTGTAGTGTCTGCCTCGCTGCTTGTGTGGCAGACCTTCGCCCTCAACCGACGCTTCGGGGAGTACGAACTGATGAAGCTGATGGCAAAGAGAAGCAGGCCCCGTTTCCTCATCAACCGCAAAAAGCCATACCAGACCATTAAGAACAAGTTAAACCAAAGAGTGAATGAGAAATATCCTGAAAGCAACGACCGTTGAGAACAAGCTGCCCCTGCTGGCTGTGGAGAATGGCTGCATCGTCTCCAAGGATGCGGACATCACCGTCTGCTATGAGGTGACGCTGCCCGAACTCTACACCGTGACCTCTGCCGAATACGAGGCCATTCACGGCTGCTGGTGCAAGGCTATCAAGGTGCTGCCCGACTACAGCATCCTGCACAAGCAGGACTGGTTTGTCCGTGAAAGGTATAAGCCGGAACTGCACAAGGACGGCATGAGCTTCCTCTCCCGCAGTTTTGAACGGCACTTCAACGAGCGTCCCTTCCTGAACCATTCGTGCTACCTCTACCTGACGAAGACCACGAAGGAGCGTAACCGTATGCAGAGCAATTTCTCGACTCTCTGCCGTGGGCATATCATCCCCAGGGAGGTGAACCGTGAAACGGCTGCACGCTATCTGGAGGCTGTGGATCAGTTTGAGCATATCATGAACGACTCCGGCTTTGTAAGGCTCCGCAGGCTGTCGGATGCGGAAATCGTCGGCACGAAAGAGAAGGCAGGCATCATAGAGCGCTACCTCTCCCTACAGCCAGATGGCGACAAGTCCTTGCAGGACATCGACCTCGACCCTGCCGAGATGCGCGTAGGCGACAACCGCCTGTGCCTCTTCACGCTCTCAGACGTGGCAGACCTCCCCGCAAAGGTCGGAACGGACGTCCGCTATGAGAGGCTGAGCACAGACCGGAGCGACTGCCGCCTGTCCTTCGCCAGTCCCGTGGGACTGTTGCTGTCCTGCAACCACATCTACAACCAGTATGTGATACTTGACAACAGCGACGACAACCTGCAGCGGTTTGAGAAGTCATCAAGGAACATGCAGTCGCTCAGCCGCTACTCGCGCAGTAATGCCATCAACAGCGAGTGGATTGAAGAATACCTGAACGAAGCGCACTCCGGCGGTCTCATCAGCGTCCGTGCCCACTACAACGTCATTGCGTGGAGCGATGACGGCGAGGAACTGAAGCGTGCGAAGAATGACATCGGAAGCCAGTTGGCAAGCATGGAGTGCATGCCGAGGCACAACACCGTGGACTGCCCGACACTCTACTGGGCAGGCATCCCCGGCAATCAGGCGGACTTCCCTGCCGAAGAAAGTTTCTATACCTTCATCGAGCAGGCGACTTGCCTCTTCATCGAGGAAACGAACTACCGCAGTTCGCTCTCGCCCTTCGGCATCAAGATGGTGGACAGGCTGACGGGGAAGCCCCTGCACCTTGACATCAGTGACCTGCCCATGAAGCAGGGCATCATCACCAACCGCAACAAGTTCGTGCTGGGGCCTTCGGGCAGCGGTAAAAGTTTCTTTATGAACCACATCGTGCGCCAGTACTATGAGCAGGGTGCCCATATCGTGCTGGTGGATACGGGACACTCGTATTCTGGGCTGTGCGCCATGATCAACCGTAAGACGCACGGGCAGGACGGCATCTACTACACCTATTCGGATGACAAGCCCATCTCGTTCAACCCGTTCTATGTCGATGACATGGTTTTCAGCGTGGAGAAGAAGGACAGTATCAAGACACTGCTGCTGACACTCTGGAAGAGCGACAGCGAGAAAGTCACCAAGACGGAATCAGGCGAGTTGGGCAGTGCGCTGAACGCCTACATAGAACTGATACAGACGAACAGGGACATCGTGCCGTGCTTCGACACCTTCTATGAGTATGTGCGCGACGTGTACCGTCAGCAGATGGCAGAGCGCGACATCAAGGTGGAGCGCGACGACTTCAACATCGACAACTTCCTGACGACCCTCCGACAGTACTACAAGGGCGGTCGCTATGACTTCCTGCTGAACTCGAAGGAGAACATCGACCTGCTCAGCAAGCGCTTCGTGGTCTTCGACGTGGACACCGTGAAGGACAACAAGGAACTCTTCCCGATAGTGACCATCATCATCATGGAAGCCTTCATCAACAAGATGCGACGGCTGAAGGGCATCCGCAAAGTCCTCATCGTGGAAGAGGCATGGAAGGCGCTGGCATCCGAGAACATGGCGGAGTACATGCTCTATCTCTACAAGACCGTGAGAAAGTATTTCGGCGAGGCCATCGTGGTGACGCAGGAGGTGGACGACATCATATCCTCGCCCATCGTGAAAGAGTCCATCATCAACAACTCCGACTGCAAGATACTCCTTGACCAGCGCAAGTACATGAACAAGTTCGACCAGATCCAGGCACTGCTCGGGCTGACGGACAAGGAGAAGGCTCAGATTCTGAGCATCAACCAGGCCAACGACCCGTCACGGCTCTACAAGGAAGTCTGGATAGGACTTGGCGGTACGCAGTCCGCTGTCTATGCCACAGAGGTAAGTCCCGAAGAGTACCTTGCCTACACGACGGAAGAGACGGAGAAGATGGAGGTACAGGCACTTGCCGAAGACCTCGGCGGTGACATGGAACTGGCCATTAAAAGGCTGGCTGATGAAAGAAGAAACAGGCAGTGAGTCAATCACATTATTTATTCACCCATTAAACAAAGCAAGAATGAGAACAAAAGCATTAGTGATTATCAGCCTCTGCATGACGCTGTGCGTCGGCAAGGCAAGTGCGCAGTGGACGGTCGTTGACCCTACCAATCTGGCGCAGGGCATTGTGAATTCCACCCGTGAGATCGTGCAGACCTCGACGACGGCACAGAACATGATCAAGAACTTTCAGGAGACCGTGAAAATCTACGAGCAGTCGAAGAAGTACTACGATGCCCTGAAAAGCGTGAACAATCTGGTGAAGGATGCCCGCAAGGTGCAGCAGACCATCGTCATGGTGGGCGACATCACCGACATCTACGTGAACAACTTCCAGAAGATGATGCAGGACGAGAACTTCACCGTTGAGGAACTGTCAGCCATCGCCTTTGGCTACACGAAGCTGCTGGAGGAATCGACGGATGTGCTGACGGAACTGAAGAACGTGGTGAACATCACCACACTGTCGATGACCGACAAGGAGCGCATGGAGGTCGTGGACAAGTGCTACAACGACATGAAGCGCTACCGAAACCTCGTGTCGTACTACACGAACAAGAACATCTCGGTGTCGTACCTCCGTGCCAAGAAGAAAAACGACCTCGACCGTGTGTTCGGACTCTATGGCAATGCAAGTCAGCGTTACTGGTAAACCTGAAGTGGAATTAGCTAACAGAGAATAAAGTACATTATGAATATCTTATTAGCCATCGACTTTGAGAACCTGCACACACTGCTACGCAGTCTCTATGACGAGATGATGCCGCTCTGTGCGAACATGGCAGGCGTGGCGAGGGCGATAGCCGGATTGGGGGCACTGTTCTACATCGCCTACCGTGTCTGGCAGTCCCTCGCCCGTGCGGAGGCCATCGACGTGTTCCCCCTGCTCCGTCCCTTCGCCATCGGGCTTTGCATCCTGATGTTCCCCACGGTGGTACTCGGTACGCTCAATGCCGTGATGACGCCCATCGTGCAGGGTGTGGCAACGATGCTGGAGGGCGAGAAACTGGACATGCAGCAGTACCGTGAACAGAAGGACAAGTTAGAGTATGAGGCCATGAAGCGGAATCCCGAAACCGCCTACCTCGTCAGCAACGAGGAATTTGACAAGCAACTGGAGGAACTGGGCTGGTCGCCCGGTGACCTTGTGACCATGACGGGCATGTATGTGGAGCGCGGGATGTACAGTCTGAAGAAGGGCATACGCGACTGGTTCCGTGAGGTGCTTGAACTGATGTTCGACGCTGCCGCACTGGTCATCGACACCCTGCGCACGTTCTTCCTCATAGTGTTGGCGATATTGGGGCCTCTGGCATTCGCCATATCGGTATGGGACGGCTTTCAGTCCACGCTCACCCAATGGCTCTGCCGATATATCCAGGTGTATCTGTGGCTTCCCGTCTCTGACTTGTTCAGTTGCATACTGGCGAAGATACAGGTGCTGATGCTCCAGAACGACATCGAGCGGATGCAGGCAGACCCGAATTTCTCACTGGACTCCAGCGACGGCGTGTATATCATCTTTATGATCATCGGCATCATCGGCTACTTCACCGTGCCGACCGTGGCAAGCTGGGTGATCCAGGCTGGAGGCATGGGCAACTATAACCGCAATGTGAACAGCGTCACCAACCGAAGCGGTGCACTGGCTGGCGGTGCCGTGGGTGCCACAGCCGGAAACGTGGCAGGACGGCTGAGGAAAATCTTCTGAATGTAAAACCAAAGACAAGAAAGAAAACGAAAATGGAATTTAAGTCATTGAAGAACATCGAGACCTCTTTCAGGCAGATACGTCTCTTTGCCATCGTCTTTCTCGTGCTGTGTTCCGTGGTGGTCGTATGGAGCGTTTACAGTTCCTACGCCTTCGCAGAGAGGCAGAGGGAGAAAATCTATGTGCTCGACAAGGGCAAGTCGCTGATGCTTGCCCTGTCGCAAGACCTCTCGCAGAACCGTCCGGCAGAGGCACGGGAGCATGTGCGCCGCTTCCACGAACTGTTTTTCACGCTCTCACCAGAGAAGAGCGCCATAGAGCATAATGTGAAGCGTGCCCTGCTGCTGGCGGACAAGAGTGCCTACCACTACTACCAGGACTTTGCCGAGAAAGGTTACTACAACCGCATCATAGCGGGCAACATCAACCAGACGGTGAGGGTGGACAGCGTGGTTTGTAACTTCGACAATTACCCGTATTCGGCAACGACCTACGCACGGCAGATGATCATCCGCTCCAGTAACGTGACGGAGAGGTCGCTTGTGACTACCTGCCGCCTGCTGAACTCCAGCCGTTCGGATGACAACCCCAACGGGTTTACCATCGAGGGCTTTACGATTGTTGAGAACAAAGACCTTCAGACCATCAAACGATGAGGATGTTCAGGACTATCAGGGCAGGAGCCTACAGGTGGTGTAAGGGACTGTCAAACAAGGAAAGCCGTGTAGTGACGTGGGCGATGCTGGCAGTGCTGGGACTGTTGACGCTTTGGACTATATGGGATGTGGCAACAAGCATGTGAAACCTATAACAATGAACAAGAAAGAATGAACAACGAAGAAAAGAAGAAAGACCTGAATCCTCCTGTGACGGGCAAGGAACCGCTCACGGAGGCAGAGCGCATCAAGCGCAAGAAAATGATTGTGTATGCCATGATGGGCATTGTGTTCGTCCTCGTGATGTGGCTGATATTCGCCCCGTCGGGTAACGATGGTGGCAGCATCCTCGGTGCCAAGGGCTTCAATACGGAGATGCCCGATGCCAACAGCGGTGACATCATCGGTGACAAGACCAAGGCATACGAGGCAAGCCAGATGGAAGACAAGCAGCAGGCACGGGAACAGGCTATCGGCAGTCTGGGTGAACTCTACCAGGCAGGGAACGGAAGTCAGTCCGCTACGGGCGACTTCAGCCTGATGGCAGACAGTACGGCAGAGGCGTATGAGGATGATGCCAGTCGCAAGGCAAAGGAGAAAATCACCTCGTCGGCTGCTGCATACAACAACCTCAACACGACTTTGGGAGGTTTCTATCAGAACGACCAGAGCTGTGAGAACGAGGAACTCAGGCAGCGTGTAGCAGAATTGGAGGAAAGAGCCAATGAGTTGCAGAACCCGAAAAGCACCGTTGATGAACAGTTGGAACTGATGGAAAGGTCGTACCAGATGGCTGCAAAGTATATGCCGGGCGGTACTCAACAGCAGGGGCAGGCTGCGGCAGTTTCAACGGGCGACAAGGTGCAGGTGGCTCCAGTGAGGAACGTGCAGAAGTCGGTGGTGTCGGCTCTGCAGCAGGAGCAGAGCAACGAGGAATTTGTGGCGGACTACTCCGTGGAGCGTAACATGGCATTCAATACGGCGGTGGGCATCGTCTCGGCTCTTGACAAGAACACCATTTCCGCCTGTATCTATGGCAACCAGACCGTCACCGACGGACAGAAGGTACGGCTCAGACTGTTGGAGCAGATGCGTGTGGGTGACATCATCATCCCTGCCAACTCCGTAGTGACTGGCTCGGCAAGGATCACTGGCGAACGTCTGGGCATCGGCATCACCTCAATAGAGTATGCAGGTAGCATCTACAACGTGAAGCTGAATGTGTATGACACTGACGGACAGGAGGGTATCTTCATTCCCGGCTCGATGGAACTGAATGCCGCCAAGGAAGTAGCCGCCAACATGGGTACGTCGATGGGCAGCAGCATCAATATTTCATCGGATGCCGGTGCGCAACTGGCATCGGACTTAGGCAAGGGGCTGATACAGGGAACGAGCCAGTATATTGCCAAGAAGATGCGAACCATCAAAGTACATCTGAAGTCCAACTACCGTGTCATGCTCTATGCAGACAAACAATAGTCAACCAAGTAACAACCAATCCATTTATTCACAAACAAAAATCTGTATGACAATGAAGAAAGTTTTTTCTGTTTTCGCCCTGATGATGGGCATCGTGTCTGTGGCTATGGCACAGACAAGTGACAACACGGGTGACCTCTTTGAAGGCTATACCAAGAAGATCACCTACGACCGCATGATTCCCCCTCACGGGCTGGAGGTGACGTTTGACAAGACCTGTCACGTCATCTTCCCTGCCGCCATCGCCTACGTCGATTTAGGCTCTGCCAACATCATTGCAGGAAAGGCTGACGGTGCGGAGAACGTCATCCGTGTGAAAGCCGCCAAGCGTGGTTTCAAGGGCGAGACGAACATGAGCGTCATCACTGAGGACGGTGCCTACTATAGTTTCAACGTGAAGTATGCCCGTGAGCCTCGAATCCTCAATGTGGAGATGACGGACTTCATCCACGACGGGGAGGCGGTGAACCGTCCGAACAACTCCATGAACATCTACCTGAAGGAACTCGGCTCGGAGAGTCCCGTACTGGTGCGACTGGTGATGAAGAGCATCTGGAAGGAGAACAAGCGACGTGTGAAGCACATCGGAAGTAAGAGCTTCGGCATCCAGTTCCTCTTGAAAGGCATCTATACGCATAACGGTCTGCTGTACTTCCACACAGAAATCAAGAACTCCAGCAATGTACCCTTCGACGTGGACTACATCACATGGAAGATCGTGGATAAGAAGGTGGCAAAGCGCACTGCCATTCAGGAGCAGGTCATCCAGCCCCTGCGTACACAGAATTTCGTGCTGAACGTGGCGGGCAACAGCAACGAGCGCACTGTGTGGACGATGGATAAGTTTACGCTGCCAGATGACAAGTGCCTGGTAGTGGAACTGGCGGAGAAGAACGGTGGGCGACACCAGTCATTCACCATCGAGAACACAGACCTTGTAAGGGCAAGGGTGATCTCGGAACTGAAAGTGTCTAACCAGTGAAATGCTAAAATGAGAACTATGAAGAAGAAAATGCTATTGACTTTTGCCGTGCTTGCCCTGACTGTGGGGCAGGCCACGGCTCAGAGAGTGCTCCCGAATATGCAGGGTATCGCCATCGGCGGCGGAATGGTGGACGGCAAAAGCGACTCGTTCTATGGCACCATGACGGTGGACACCTATACCAAGGGCGGCAACAAGTGGGTGTTCGGTGCGGAATACCTGCAGCGTAACCACAAGTACGAGTATGGGGAGGACTGCAAGCAGACCATTCCCGTGGTGCAGTTCACGGCAGAAGGCGGGTATTACAAGCAGGTGCTTTCGGATGCCTCGAAATCGTTCTTCGTCTATGTCGGTGCATCGGCACTTGCAGGGTACGAGACGGTGAACTGGAACAAGCAACTGCTTGATGACGGCTCACGGCTGAAGGAAAAGGGCGGCTTCGTGTATGGCTGTGCCGCTACGCTTAACGTGGAGTGGTATCTGTCGGACAAGTTGGTGCTGACGGGGAATGTGCGTGAGCGTTTCCTATGGGGCAACACCTCCAACCTGAATCATACGCAGTACGGCATTGGCTTGAAGTTCATCATCAACTGACCGGAAGGGATGGATATAGAGAAGATCAAGGAAACACCGATTGCCGACTTCCTGAGTCGGCTCGGTTTCCATCCCGTCAAAAGGCGTGGTGCGACACTGTGGTATCATGCACCTTACAGGGGCGACAGAAGCCCGTCGTTCAAACTCGACACCCGAAAGGAAAAGTGGTTTGACTTCGGCATGGGTGAGGGTGGCGACATCTTTACGCTTGCTGGCAAACTGATACCGTCGAACGACTTCATCCGTCAGGCACAGTACATCACAGAGACCATGAACCTTCCGATGCCGGAGATAAAGGGGACGGAGTACCTAAAGGACTTGCCGGACGAGGAACCTCAGTTCTCAAACGTAGAAGTGCTGCCACTCGGACACTATGCTCTGCGCCAGTATCTGACGGAAAGGGCGATACCCTTTGAGGTGGCTGGGCGATACTGCAAGGAACTACACTATGACTTGCATAGCAAGCGGTATTTCGCCATCGGCTTTCCTAATGACAAAGGCGGCTATGAGGTGCGCAACAAGTTCTTCAAGGGGTGCGTGGCACCAAAGGGTACGACGTTCATCAAAACAGGGAATGAGCCTGGCAGGGAGTGCAACGTGTTTGAGGGCTTCTTTGATTTCCTTTCAGCGGTGGCACTCAATCGTACAGAAGGGATGGATAATCTGGTGCTGAACAGCATCATCTACTTGCGGAAATCAACGGACTTGCTGAGCCAGTACGAGCACATTCACGCTTACCTTGACAACGATGATGCAGGAAGAAAGGCGGTGCAGACGCTGAAGGACAGCCTGGGCGAAAAGGTCATTGACCACACTGCCGACTACAATGGATGCAAGGATTTCAATGAGTTCCTTGTGAAGAATCAACAGAATATCAACAACAACCAAAAAACAACGAACAATGAAAGCAACAACAATTATGAAGAATGTAATGAAGAGATTAGTGAGGGTGGGCTGCATGGCAGTCGCCGTGTTTTGCATCGCTGCTTGCGATAACGATCTGGATATTCAGACAGCTTATCCGTTCCATGTCGAGACTATGCCAGTCCCTCTGAGGGTTACACAGGGCGAGACGGTGGAAATCCGCTGCTCACTGCTTGCAGAGGGCAGGACGAGTGACACGCAGTACACCATCCGCTGGTTTCTCTACGACGGCAAGGGTACGCTGAAATACAACGGGCGTAAGTTGTTTGTCAACGACCGCTATCCGCTGCTGACGGATGACTTCCGTCTGTACTATACCTCGGCATCGTCTGACTCTCACAGTTTTATTGTTGTGATAGAGGACAATCACGGACAGAGCCAGCAACTTGATTTCAAATTCAACAACGAGGACGAGGAAAAGGAAACCACAGAGAAAGGAGGGCAAGGAATTGAGAGCAGGCAATAATCATCAACGTGCATTGGCAGGACTGGCTATAGCCGTTCTGCTGATGCTCTGTCCGTCGGCGGTGACGGCGCAGGAGCGAATGACAGAACTGCAGAGATTCAACTTGGCGGTGGAAATCATCAAGCACTTCGAGGGCTGGCACACCATCCGCAACTATCCATACGTCGGATGGGGTCACCAATTGCAGCCGGGGGAACGGTACAGTGCAAGGACGATGACGAAGGCACAGGGTGACAGGCTGCTAAGGCAAGACTTGATGAAGATGTACAGACTGTTTGACGGCTACGGCAAAGACCAGATGCTCTTGGCTGTCCTTGCGTACAATGTCGGGCCATACGCAATACTTGGCACAAGTAAGCGTCCACGAAGTACGCTACTGAAGAAACTGGATGCAGGCAACCGTAACATCTTCCACGACTACATGCGTTTCTGCCGATACAAGGGCAGGAAAGTGAAGTCCATCGAGCGAAGGCGATATGTTGAGTTCTCGCTGCTGTTCATTCAATAAGACAGCAATCCCTGATGAGCGTTGCCTCGTCAGGGATTGCCGTCTTATCAGATATTGAGACTAACTTAGTAAATCTGCAATCAACTTTGTGAAGTCTGCAATATCGCCCTCTATGCTGGCTTTCTCCAATGCTTGCATATAAGCGTCTCGTCTTTCAAGAGGAACTATTGTCCATGAATACCCACCCGTGGAAAGCATCGTGTTCATGATGAAGCGGCTCATTCTGCCATTTCCGTCATTATAAGGGTGGATGAAACTAAACATGAAATGTCCAAGGATGGCTCTGACAGCTGGATGCTCTTCTTCTCGTAGTAAACGGAAATACTCAGGCATAGCGTCACGAACAGCTTCATAGTTCATTGGAGTGTGGCGTGATCCTCGTATATATACAGGGCGGTTGCGGTAGCCGACAATGGCGGATGGTTTGTAAAGTCCTGCGGCAACCATTGGTTGCCACATTTCGAAATACCAATTCCCGTGATCATCATCAACAGCAGTTCCGGCATCTGTACCCTCTATAATTTTAGTGATAGTGGCCTTTACTGCTTGGAATGCTTGATAGTAACCTCTGGCCACCAACGCATTATGAGCATCTTTGTCTTCTTCCTTTGGATTCCAGTTGCCACTTTTCACTTTCTCTATCAACTCGTCAGATACTTTATAACCTTCGATGGAAAGAGAATGATAAGCATCCTCCGTATATTTGTCATCCAATTGTTTGAGCAATTCGGCGATGTTGGCAGGAACACTGGCGGGAGCAGGGAAATTGTCAATAACCATCTGTCGCATTTTCCCCCACATCAGTGTAAGTCTTGCTACGTATGGAGAAACGGGAACTGGGGAAATGTTGTCAACCTTATCCTCAAACGGGTCTTCCTCACGTACATCGTAACCTAATCGCTTCATATACGCAAGGATATTGTTTGCAATTTTATCCCTGCCTATGTTCCTGAATGCTCCGACAAGACGCCCTGCACGGGTGCTTGCTCCCTCATCGGCAAGGATACCGTAAATCTCGGATTCGTCTCTCACCATCTGAAGGCATGTTCTTGCAGAAATAGGATTCTGACGGAAATAAGTGGGTGAAACAAACACCAATGCTTCCGCCAAAGAATACATCCGCACACCATATTCGGGAAGGATGTATATAGAGGCTGGCAACTTGGCTTTCAGGTTGAACAGGCTTGTACCATATAGTAGTGACGTGACGTTGTTGTTTCCGTCTGGATTGCGTATGATGGTCTGTATTGGAACGGTTGTATTGCCCGAATGAAGGTCAAGAGACTGTTCTGCTGTCAGGCTCCAACTATCGCCAAAACGTGAAGTACAATACTTAGACATGAATGCCCAATAAGAGGTGTACCAGTCTGTAGTGTCACCTTCCATGCCGGGACGAGAGGCAATATACCAGCCCTTAACAACTTCTTTCAGCCATCCCTCACTCAGCAAGCGAGTCAAGTGTACCCTGCTCAATTGTTCTGTTCCGTGAAGAACAACGAAGTTTTCTGCTTCTTGGAGTTGTTTCAATTGCTCCAAAGACTCTGCAATTTTTTCTGCTACTGTTGCCATATTGGACTCTTGTTTTGTTACACGTTATTTATTGTTGTGGAGTTGCACGTCTTTTTATGGCGTGTGATTACACGTCTTTTGTTGCTGTGTGATTACACGTTATTTTGTGCAAAGGTACATAATTTCAATGAAAAAAAAGCAGAAATATGAAAAAAAATGGAAAAAAGTTCATATTATGCCTTCGGTAAGAAAGGAACAGCGGTTTCTTTTGCTTCGTTTCTTTCTCGCCCCCTGCTCATGAAAGAAACGAAGTTGGGCGGATTTTTGTGTCCGTCCGACTTACTCGATTAGTTCTTCAGTCCTTTCTCTCTGAGCCATTCGTCTCGTTTTGCCCTGCACTGCTCCAGTGTCGGGCGGACGATGGTGAACAACTCGCCAGTCTCTGCGCTTCGGTAGTCATACTGCACAGCCGTCCTCTTGGGTCGGGTGCTGACTACAAAGGTTTCAAACTGCTCTTGTCCTTTCAGAGTGGTGCTTACTCCGTTCTTGGTCATTCTTGTTGCCATGATATAGTGTGTTATAGGCGGTGGGAGTGCCGGATGCTCCCACCTTATTTATATTATGCGTGGTAGAAGTCGGCTTCAACTACCTCTGCTGCTATGCCAAATTCGGGATGGCTTGTGAAATAGGGCTGCTCTATGCCCGTCCAGTCCACCACATAGCCGTGTGGAAAGTTTGCTTCGATAAAGCCGTTTACTAACTCAATGTCTAAGTCTGTCAGTCCCGTGGTATCGCCATATTCCAACATCGGTATGGCATAGGTCGGAATTTGGAATGTTCCTGCGTGTCTCATAATGCGCTCTCGTTAAAATTCAACTATCAGTAATCTCTTGTCGGCTGTGCTTCCGTTGTAGGGACAGCGTTGCACTGCCCAAAGGTGACGGCTTCCCCATCCCCATAACAGATGTTTCCGAAACTGCTCCTTGAAAGGAGAAAAGTCCAGTGCCTGCTCCAGTTCCCTGCGTGTCTTGGCAAGGGTCAGCAGGTTGAGGAAACGGACAATGACTTGGTCTGTCTCGCTGTCCCACTGGTTGATAACGCTCTCAATCTTTATTGTCATATTCTTGGTGTTTTAGCGGTGGGAGGTGCTGATGTCCTCCCACCTTGGTTAAACTTATGCTGCTTTCATTCTCTGTCTGATGATGTCTGCGTTGCTGTTCACAAGGCTCACGATGCGGTCGTGATACTCGGTGTTCTTGTTGCAGACACCTCGGCTCTGCACCACTCGGAACTCATCAAGGCTAAATTCCACAGTCTCCACTCGCTCCCCATTGATAGTGGCAGAGAAGATTAGGCTTTCCTCGTTGAGATAGTAGGATGCGCTGAATACGCAATGGTGCATGTGGTTTCCCTCCTGGCGGTGTTCCTCCACACTCTCCAACACACGGACATTGATGAGTCCGTCGGTGAACAACAGACCGAAGAACTTGCCTTTCATTGCCTTGAACTTGGCTTCGTTCTTGGCTGCTCTTTCCATGTCCTCGGCTCTGCGCTCACGCTCTGCCTGCTCGTCTATCTTCTTCACCAACTTGTCGTGTGCTGCTTGGAGGTCGGTGGGGCAAATGTAGTGTGCATTGCGGATGTCCTTGCCAACCTTGCTGAGCATTCGGATGGTGTCACACCATAGGCTGATGTTGCCGATATTGTAATGGTTGCGCTTGGCAATCTTGTAGGAGTTCCAACAGACTTCAAGGTCGGTGGAGTGCATCATGAAGTGGCGGAAGTGGTCGATGCATCCCGATTTGAGAAGGGTCTCATAGCGGTTGTCACGGAGTATCGCCTTGAACATCGCCAATGGTGCCAGTCCGTAGAGGTCACCCGTGAAGCCGTTGCGCTCCAGTTCGGGGATAACGTCCATCTTCGGGTAGAGGGGGAATGTAGCGAGGTGGCTGTAGGTGTCATTGTCATAGCGGAGTGCCATGCCCTCGTAGTAGGAGAAGCAGTCAAGGTATGGTCCCATCGTGCGCTTCAGTCCTATCACTTCACATTGCCCCTTGCCGTTGATGTAGTAGCGGCATATCTCTCTACAAGTAGCCTTGGAGGGTTCGCCCTTGCGGTGCTCAGTCTTGACCTGTGCCACACGGAGGACTTGCAGACCTTTCCTTGTGGTGAGCGTGGTGAAGTAGGCGGACTGGTAGAGGATGCGGTTTCTCGTCTCTTTCACCTCTAACTTGCGTCCACAATGGGGGCAGGTAAGGTGCTTGTTTTTCTTTTCAGCGTCTGTGATAGTCCACTGGTGTCCGCACTCCATACAGGTATGGCGGAGTGAATTGGGATAGCGGTAGGCATAGTGGTCTGTGAGTTCATCGGCTGCCCACTTGATAACTCTCTTGGCGATGGGTGCCGTGCCCTTGTCGGACTGGCAAACCATCTTCTGAAATTGTGTTCTCGGTTTCATAATGCTCTGTTAGAAGTTGTCGAATAATGAGGGTTGCTGAATGGTGGAGGTCTGTGCCGTTCTTGCCTTTGGCTTGCAGCGTTGGGAAATGCGGTTGTAGGTCTCGTTCTCCAGTCTGCGGATGGCATTGCGACGTGCCTCCTGCTTCTCTTCCTCGGTGAGTTCCACTACATGGTTCACCTTCACGTCACACTCCACCGGCTTGCCCACCTCCAAGTCCTTTTCCTCGGCTGCGTGGATAGCCAGTGAGTAGATTTCATCATCATCGAAGCCGTGGCACTCGCTCTTCATCACTTCGTTGAGGATATAGGTCACGATGTCATCGATGCTGCGGTTCACTGCGAGGTACTTCTCTGCGAAGAGCGTGTCCTCGCTTGCCCTCTGCTCCAGATAGAAGTGGATGGTCTGTTTGAAACTTTCAGTTCCTTTCATGTCTGTAATGGGTATTTAATGGGTTGTTACTTTTCTTTTCAGAGTGACACAATCCAAAGGAAAGTGCCTATAAGCAGGAGGATGGTGAGGATAATCGCCAACCAAGAGAGGATGATGGATAGGACAGTCTCAATGACTGCTGCCATCAGGTTGCATACAAGGTTCATCAGCCAGTCCAAGATGCGGAGGGGCATCAGAGCCATCATCATTGCCGTTGAAATTGCCATTTGTCTCATATTGCGCTTCGGTTTGGTTTGTATGATATTGCGGTTTCCACGAGTCGGAGGAAGTGAGTTTCCTGCCTTTGACCTATATGTATGTACCGCTGAACTTGCCATTTTTTTTGCGTCTGTCCTGTCGCCGTTGTCGTTTCGTTTCGGCGGCTCCACCAAGGCTACGAGGTCGGCTATAAAAGTTTTTCGTGGAAAATACTACCTCGTAAGAGTGTGGAGATTTTCCAGCGAAACGCCTGCGCCCCGAACTTGTAGAGCCGAGATCCGTGGCCATAACTTTGCCGCCCAAACGGAACGACCGGAGACGGACAGGAAAAAGTGGCAATTCGCGGTCGTGACAACATATATGGGGCTGGAACTCGGCTCTCCGACTTGGTGGGAAGCCGATAGTATCGTCACTGTGTAAAAGGGAACTTGAAAGAGTGTATTATGGACGTGCGGGAACAAGCCTACTGAATGAATCTCCTTGTAAGGGGGAACTACTGGCAGTGAACAGAGAAAAGCAGGAACGGCAAGCCCAAGAAACAAGTGTACATTGGAAGGGACGGACAAATGCTTGTCATCTGCCCGGCACTTCCGATGTACTCTTGTGGGGATTGCCCATCAGCAGACAACTCTCTGTATTTTTCCCGTCGTACCTGCTACGATGCGAGAAATACAGAATGTTGGATGCCTGGATGCTTTTCCGTTAGTTCCTCCTAAACCTCATAGCCGACAGCCGTCATTGAGGGGTGTCCTTTTAGGATTGGCAACAAGAGAAGTGAGCCAAGCGGGAGAGTCTGCCCGAACACTTTCAGGCAGGTATTCGTTGGGCTTTCTTCTCGCCAATCCGCTGCCATGCCATTCTCTGAGGCTCGTCCCCAGAGTATGAGATGGCAGAAAAGGACAGCACCAACGACGAAGCCGTCGGCTATGAGGTAATTGGAGGAACTTGAATAACTCTACAAAAGCAACAACTATGAAAAGAAAATAGATATATCATAGTAAAAGGAAAGAACAAAAGAACAGGTGTGTATAAAAAAGTCTTCTGTAAGAACGGAACAGGGGTTTCTTTGCTTCTTTCTTTCTCGCCTTGCGTGCTCATGAAAGAAAGAAGTTGGGCGGCATTTTTCAGCCGTCCGACTTCTCTTGCTTGCTTATGGATTATATCTTTCCCTCTTCGTGATAGGAGTAATATGCTCCGTCCGTTACGATAACATGGTCGAGGAAGTGGATGCGCATGACCTCACAGGCTTTCTTCACGCTCTGCGTCAGTGTATCGTCAATTCTGCTGGGACGTATGCTGCCGCTGGGGTGGTTATGGCAGACTGCCATGATGGTCGCATTGTTAAGAACTGCCTCACGTATCATAATCCGTATATCTGCACTCACCTCGGTTATACCTCCTTGGCTGATGCGCTCAGACTTGATAAGGCGGAAGTTCTGATTTATCAGCAGGATGTGAAACTCTTCCGTTGCGAGGTCTTGCATCTTGGGTAGCATGTAGTTGTAGATACGGGTGGCAGTGCTCATTTCGGGATGCAGTTCGGGTGTCGCTATCTGCCTGCGCTTGCCCAACTCAACGGCTGCGAGTATCTTGCAGGCTGTCTGCGTACCGACTCCCTCGATGTTGAGGATTTCATCGAAACGAGCCTTACCCAATGTGTTGAGGTTGTGATTGAACCTGCTCATCACTTGGTTGCCTATATCCACTGCGCTGTATTGCTGTGTACCGCTGCCAATGAGGATGGCAAGTAGTTCTGCATCGGTCAGTGACTCTGCGCCTAAACGCTGTAATCTCTCTGTGGGGCGGTCTTCGGGTGCCCACTGCTTAATGCTCATTCTTAATGCTGTGTTCATAATCAGTTGTATTTATAATTGTTTGTTCTACGATAGTTCTTTGTCTTGGCGAGGAACATAGCCATTCTGACGTGTGCCCCTGCCGATTCCATCCGCTCCTTGAATGCGTCTGATGTCCTGCCCGATGTGCAGATGTCGTCAATGAGCAGGATGCGCTTGCCCTTGAAGAAATCCTTGTCTATCCACACATTGTCCTCGGCTGCGTGTTCTCCGCAAATGTGTACCTTCTCTCGCTTTCCGATGACATGGATATGCTCGAACCCGTCTATTGCTCCACACATGGCGGACAACTTTGCAGAGAAACTGCGGAACCTGCGGGTATAGGTCTGTTGACAACTTGCAGGGATGCAGACTATCACAGTGTCCTTCAAGTCTATCAATGAGAGAGCCTTGCCGATGAGCCGTGAAGCCTTGTCGGTCGCATAGCGTCTGCCTGACTTGAAGTCGAGGATGAAGCGGTCGTTCTCCTGTGTGTCGAATGATGCACGACGGAGGTAACGCTGTGGCACATAGTCGAGAAGGGCGTACTTAAACATATTCAATCTGCTTTTGATGTTCAACTTTTGTTTTTTGCGGATTCAGGAGCTGTGAAGTGAGTTCCTACTGAATCAAATCCGTACTCCGTGAATCCTTCGTTTTTTTTGCGTATTTCTATCGCCGTTTGTTTCGTTCCTGTGGCTTCATCAAAGGTTGCAGATTGGATTCGGCAAGTTTTTTCGGCAAAATACTACCCCTTGCGGTGTGGAGATTTTCCCGAAAACCCTTGTGGTTTGAACTTGCCATTCCAATCTGCGGGTTTACCTTTGCCACGGGAACGTATCTAACGGGCGTACTGAAATACCTGCGAAGGTTCACGGGTCGGATTGCAATCAAGTGGCTTGCCCTTCTTCCTGGCAATGCCTGAGAAAACGAGAGTTTTGGATGCTAAAGAATGAATACAAGAAAGGAGATACAGAAAAGGAATACTCCTAACGATGAACAGAGAAAAGCATGGACGGCAAGCCCATGAAACAAGTGTGCATCGGAAGGGACGGACAAATGCTTGTCATCTGCCCGGCACTTACGACGTACTCTTGTGGGGATTGCCTATCAGTAGACAACTCTCTATGTCTCTCCCTTAGACCGTGGGCGAAGAGAAAGACATGGAATGTTGGATGCCTGAATGCTTTTCCGTTAGTTGCTCCTAAACCTCATAGCCGACAGCCGTCATTGAGTGCTCTCCTTTTAGGAGTGGCAAATGGAGAAGTAAGCCAAGCGGGAGAGTCTGCCCGAATACTTTCAGGCAGGTATTCGCTGGGCTTTCTTCTCGCCGCTCCGCTGCCATGTCATTCTCTGAGGCTCGTCCCCAGAGTATGAGAGGGCAGAAAAGGACAGCACCAAAGACGAAGCCGTCGGCCATGAGGTAACTGGAGGAACTTGAAAAAACAATAGTGAATGAATAAGTGTAAAGGGAGGAATAAAACTATTGCAAAAAAGGATAGACGAAAAAAGCAATAGTAATAAAATGTACGTGTAATAGACCGTAGTATTAGAAAATTGTGTGCAGAGGAACAAAAGAAAAGCATGGACGGCAATCACCAAAAGGCATTGGTGCATCGGGATAATCCGGCAAACCATGTTTGACACCATTCCGACGCACTAATGGCGGGGATTGCCTAATTGCAGACAACTCTCTGTATTTGCCCCGTCGTACCTGCTACGATGCGAGAAATACAGAATGTTGTATGCCTGATAGCTTTTCCACTAATCCGACTTTATCCCCACGACAGACTGCCGTCATTGAGGCTGTCCGGAAGGAGTGACATAGGGAGAAGTTAGCGTGCTGTTTTCTCGTCACTCCATTGCCATAGCATTCTCTTAGGCTTGCCCAAGAGTATGTTACGGCAATAAAAGGACAGCCCAATAACGAAGCAGTCAGCCGTGGGAATCGTGGGCGGACAATGAACCTATCGTAAGAAAAAAAGAAGTCGTTACCAAAATGGACTTGGTAACTAAAAGACATATAATAGCCAAGGAAAAGGTAACAAAAACCTATAAAAACGTTAAGTTTCTGCCCATTTCTTTGGTGGTAACAGAATAAATGATTATCTTTGCACTCAGTAAGAAGCGTTCTTTGGAAATGTGTATAACGAGACAGAATATGTAATTCAGCTCGTTTCTAAATCGTTACCTGATTACTATTCAAAGCAAGGTAACGAAATGATTTCTAAAGAGTTATAATTTCCTCCGTAACAACGATAGGCGAAGAGGCCTTTGAGGGTTGTTTCCGCTTGACTTCGATCACCATCCCTGAGGGTGTCACTTCGATAGGCTGGAATACCTTCCAGAATTGTTCCGGCTTAACTTCGATCACCATCCCTAAAGGTGTCACTCGGATAGGTGGGGAGGCCTTCAAGAATTGTTCCGGCTTGACTTCGATCACCATCCCTGAGGGTGTCACTTCGATAGGCAAGAGTGCCTTCTGGGGTTGTTCCAGCTTGACTTCGGTCATATGCAAAAGTAAGAAGCCCGCATCTTGTAGTGGTTCTGCATTTTCTTCGTATCAACCACGTCTGATCATTCCAATAGGAAGCGAGGAGGCATACGCCAGCGCAACGGAATGGAAAGATTTTACAAACCGCAGTGTTTTCAAGACTTTTGATCACGCTGTAACCTCTTTTGCGGATGCAGAGAAGATAGACCTTGACAACGCCTATCGGGTAGGAGACGAAAAGACCTTTGCTGCCGCAGCGACGAAGGATTTGAAGGCATATCAGTTTACGGGCAGCGCTGTCAACGGCACGATCTATGGCACCGAGGTGAAAGGCATCGTGCCGGCAGGCACGGGGCTGCTGATGACCGGCACGGAGGGCGCCACCTACGTCTTCCCGCTGACAAGTGGAGACGCTACGGCTGATGTATCCGGCAACAAACTCGTGGGGGTGACAACAGACACTGACCTCAGCACGCTGACAGATGGCAACAGCCACTATGTCTATGATAATGATGTCTTCCAGCTCCAGAACACCGGCACGATAGCAGCCAACGAGGCATATCTCAGTCTGCCTACCTCAGACACTGACAAGATCAACGTATCTCTTGGCGGCGCAACAGGCATCAAGGGCATCGCTGCCGAGAACGAGGACCACGGCGCATGGTATACCTTGGACGGCGTGAAGATCAATGAGAAACCAACATCCAAGGGACTGTATATCCACAATGGAAAGAAAGTAATCGTAAACAAATAAAAACATATATTGATTGTGTTGGAATTGCGTGGCACTTAGGGCGGCCCCTAACCCTCCCTAGCCGCCCTAAGTGGCACGTAATTCCAACCTAATCACTCAATTGCCCGATAAACCGGGCCCCTAGGGCGGCCATAAAGGCCGCACCCTACAGTGGACGCGTCCTCGACATTTTTAAGGAATACCTTTTGTTGACCAATAATTCCTGAGAAGCGTCCCCGAAGGGGGCGAACATGGTTAGCCCCATGCCGGAGCGAAGCGAAGGCATGGGGTTACAGTATTCCATCGCGTGAATGCGTCCTCGAAGAGGGCGAACCTGTATACACACATGCGCCCCACGTTGCCACGTGGGGTTAACCGTGTTCGCCCCCCTCCGGGGACAGCCTGGCAAATGTCCACTGTAGCCCGTAAGAGGACCATTAAGGACCAATAAATCCCATTCCACCGTAGGGTGCGGCCTTTATGGCCGCCCTAAGTGCCACGTAATTCCAACCTAATCACTCATTTGATTTACAACTATAAAGATAATAAAATTATGCGAGATTACCAAGCTTTTAAGACTCTTTTCTTATCCCGAACTCAGGTTTAAACAAACTACAAAAACACATCAATCTTCTCTTGTAGTGACAGATTCTGCATAGCATTAGAGGCTGAGGTCACAGGTTCAACAAGTTCGCCAAGTCTTTTCCTAAGTTCAGCGTTTTCGTTTTCCAACTCCTTGATGCGTTCAAGCAGTCGTGTACGTTCTGCTATGAATTCCTGATACCGTTGTGAGGACATACTATCATCAAGCTAAAGGTGCCAATATGATACTTATGCTCCTTGTACTTACAATAAAGGTGACATGTAAAGCGGAAGATAGGTGATACCATCCTCTACTTTATAGTCAGCTGCATGCAAAACAGTAGGAGTGGTCATATACTCTCCAAACTTATTCATACACTTCTTTAGGGAAGATAATGTGTAGTTCTTGCCGCTTTTGACTTCTATCGGACGGATATTGTGACGACTGGTCACTTTGTCCTTTTGAAGCAAGAAGTCTATTTCCATTCGTTCCTCGGCTTCTTCTGACGACTTACTGTAGAAAAAGAGCTTGTTACCGCTGGCTGTCAGCATCTGGGCCACGATATTCTCAATGAGCATTCCCTCGTTCACCTCCAGTTTTCCAAAGAGCAGTTTTTGGTAAATCTCAGACGAGACGATGCCCTTTTCATCAAAAGCATGGCTGATTAACAAGCCCGTATCGTTCATATAACACTTCAATGTCGTACGGTCTTCGTTCATCTTCAGTCCGATGTTCGGCTCTGTCGAATTGTAGCAGATGTTGACAACCCTCGCGTCCTTCAGCCAGAAGAATGCATCGTCCCAATCGCGATATTTCGCGCCTGGTTTCAGGGCTGACAACCGAAACTTCTTTTCGTGCTTGGAGAGCTGGGGAGGAATCTGGTCGAAGATAGACACCACCTTGTCTGCTTTCTCACCTGCATAGTTGAAGATGTCATTACGATAGATAGTCAGCACATCGCGCTTTGCTGCATCTACGGCATCAAAGTCTTTGGTCTCAACATACTTTTTGACGGCTTGCGGCATTCCTCCAACTATCATATAGAGACGGAAAGCATCCATTGCCTGACGATGGAAAGCCTGTCCCATAGGCTTCCGCTCTACATACATTTTCCGTATCAAGTCCATCAGCATATCATTACCTGTAGCCCAAAGAAACTCTTCAAAATCCATCGGGTACATCTGAATAGAACGTTCTTCCGATGGGAGCACGATGCCTTGTGTGTTTTTCTTGATACTTACCAAAGATCCCGTCTCAATGTAGTCATATCTTCTGTCGGCCACCAGAAACTTGATGGCTGCTCTCGCCCTGGGGCATAACTGAATCTCATCAAGGATAATGAGCGACTTGCGCTCATGGAGCCTTACTTTATAGTGTTGGCTCAGATAGAGGAATAACGTATCGAGGTCTTCCAGATAGAGGTCGAACCAGTCCCTGACCATCTGGGGAGCCTTGTTGAAGTCGATGAGGATGTATGACTCATACTCATTCTTCGCGAACTCCTCTACGATATAACTTTTTCCGATGCGTCGTGCTCCCTCTACGAGTAGTGCCACCTCACCGTTTCTTTGCTCCTTCCAATCAAGGAGTTGCTGATATATTTTACGCTTCATAATGATGTCATCCGCACCTTTTTGCGATTTCTGAACTTCCATATTTTACACCTTTTTGAGATTTGTACACGGTACAAATATACACCTTTTTGAGATTTTCTACAAGAGTTTTGATGAAAAAGCATAAGATATTTGATTATTTTAAGTCATTTTCCTCAATATTGATCTATTTCGTCGTATTTCCCAATTATACTTATAACCTGAGTTCGGGATAAGAAAAGAGTCTTAAAAGTTTGGTAATCTCGCATAATCGACAAATACATCCTAATTTCCTGACTTCGTCACTTTTTTATTAAGACCAAATACTTTCCTTGATAATCAAGCACTTGCAAGGATATTTAGGTGATATAGGGTGACGCATACCCAGTGCAGGGAAGCGCAAGAAGCGAGGCTGCTGAAAAAGTATTTAACAGTTACAATTTATAAATGTATTCCTTAAAAAGGTCGAGGACGCGTCCACTGTAGGGTGCGGCTAGGGAGGGTTAGGGGCCGCCCTAAGTGCCACGCAATTCCATCACAATTACCCAATTGCCCGACACACCGGGACTGACAATTGCGGAGGACCGGTCCACCGTAGGGTGCGGCCTTTATGGCCGCCCTAAGTGCCACGTAATTCCATCACAATTATCATATTGCAGGCCAAACCGGGTCCTTAGGGCGGCCACGTAATTCCAACCCAATCACCCAATTGCCCGACAAACCGGGTCCTTAGGGCGGCCATAAAGGCCGCACCCTACGGTGGACACGGCCCTCACAATTGGGCAGCGATAGCCCCAAAGGGGCTGAACATGGTTAGCCCCATGCCGGAGCGAAGCGTAGACATGGGGTATCAATACCCCCCTGATTAATGCGTCCTCGAAGAGGGCGAACCAGTATACCCACTTGCGCCCCACGTTGTCACGTGGGGTTAACCAAGTTCGCCCTCTTCGAGGACGTCTGGTTCTGTGTTGTTGTCTTAACCCCAGGTTTCGGCTTCGCCTCGACCTGGGGTTAACCGTGTTCGCCCCCTTCGGGGACGGTCCCGGCAAATGTCCACCGTAGGGTGCGGCCTTTATGGCCGCCCTAAGTGGCACGTAATTCCATCACAATTATCATATTGCAGGCCAAACCGGGTCCTTAGGGCGGCCACGTAATTCCAACCCAATCACCCAATTGCCCGACACACCGGGCCCTTAGGGCGGCCATAAAGGCCGCACCCTACAGTGGACGCGTCCTCGACATTTTTAAGAAATACATTTTGTTGACCAATATTCCTGGGAAGCGTCCCCGAAGGGGGCGAACACGGTTAGCCCCATGCCGGAGCGAAGCGAAGGCATGGGGTTACAGTATCCCACCGCGTGAATGCGTCCTCGAAGAGGGCGAACCTGTATATCCACTTGTGCCCCACGTTGCCACGTGGGGTTAACCATGTTCGCCCCCTTCGGGGACGGTCCGACACGTCCTTAATGGTCCTTTTGCGGGCGGCCACGAGGACCACTGACTTCAGCGCCTGAGCCAAAAATTTACGGCAATTCATACCTGAATTACGGAATTAGCTTAATAATTATCATGTTTAGCTTAAGAAATATTTGACGTTATAACTTTTTTGTGTACTTTTGCAACGTAAACAAAAAGAAAGAGCTCGATTAAACGTTAGAATGTCAACAGTGGAACAACACATAACCCACAACACACAAACATGATACACATACGCTGTCGGGCGAGGCAGTTAAACAAAATGCCACGACATCAAAGTCAAGGCAACTGCAAACAATAATTAAGGCAATCATGCTAAAATAACACATAACACACACACTACAAACTTTTTTTCGTTTTTTAGAGAGTACCGCCATAGTGATATGCCGGTACTCTTGTTTTTTTAGGGCACGCCGCACCCTGCAGTGTACATTTTTCCTGACTTCATCACATCTTTGGTTGGATGAAGTGTCATCATTGATTATCAGTTAGTTATAAGCTTATTTCTGCAATTGATGGTGACGCAATTACAAATTATGGAATAATATCCCTCCTTAACAGCCCGGCAGACAGTCAATGTCTTTGTCCTGACTCATATTGCCTTGCCATCTCCAGATGATAAAGAAAATCATGTACAGGCTTACGCTCCATGAGGAACTCTGAGTCTCAACCATCGGGACAGCCTTACGAGCAAGCTCGACGTCTATCCCGCTGGTTGAGACTCACCCTTTTCGGGGTCAAAGCCTGTACATGAAGAAAATTGCCAAGGCATAAAATTGCGCAAAGCGCATAAAATAATATTATTACTACGACGATATCATCAAGGCTGTCTAAAATAATTGTGAGCAGATTTAGGTGTGCTGAATATTTTATGCGCTCTGCGCAATTTTACGCGATAGCGATTTTCGTCACGGGCAGGCTTTGTCCCCCGTTAGGGGGTGGGGCTGAGGCGATGGGGGCAGCCGTCGAGCTTGCTCGTAAGGATGTCCCCATCACCTCAGCACCATAGCTCCATTGGGAGCTAAAGTCTGTACGTGACTATTTTCCAAAAACTTATTCTCGATTCAGGGTGACGCATTGACGAAGTCAGGAAACTACAGGGTCGGCAGCCTCATCCAATTCTTGTACTATGAGTACCAAAGCGTGGAACGGTGAGTATCAAAGCGTGATACGGTGAGTATCAAAGCGTGATATCGTGCGTTCCAAAGCGTGATACCGGGAGTTCCAAAGCGTGATACCGGGAGTACCAATGTAATGTAAGATACTGGTACTGTAAAACGCGATTCCCGAACCACCCTTTCGCCCCGTTTTAACGCCAACTTAATGCAGTAATGGGCGGGGTTGGCAAATATTAACACGGCTTTCTTGTACATTCTAAACTTTTTATCTACATTTGCATAATAAAACATCGTGTAAAATAAAAAAACTAAAAACTAACAATATGAACAAGGTATTACTTGCAGGAGCGGCTCTGCTGCTCACGTGGCTGCCTTCGCAGGTTCTGGCCAACACCAAAACCACCGTTAAACAGGTTACCTCGGCTGTTACGCTGAGCACCGACGAGGACTACCACATCACTTCTGCCACGCCGTTCACGGCTACCGGCAGCATCAACATCACCGATATCGACCACGCAGTGGTGATACTCGACAGTTTGAAACCGTCGCTTGCTGAAAAGCAGCTGGGCTTCATCACCATCAAAGGTGAACCCGCCAAGTACCTCAGCAACTGCGATATTCGCATCTACGACCGCGGTGCCATCATTCTGCCCTACACCTCTACCACCTTCACCTCGCCGCTTACCACCTACACCAATAAGGATTTCACCGGCGACAGCTGCCGCGACTACAATCTGGGCAACTCAGGCGGCTTTATGCAGACGCTCACCGCCGCACAGCTCAACAACAAGTTCCGCTCGTTCCGCCTGAAACGCGGCTACATGGTTACCTTCGCACTCAAGAGCGCAGGCTATGGCTACAGCCGCTGCTTCATAGCCGACGATGCCGACCTTGCCGTTACACTGCCCAACGTGATGAGCGGGCGCGTGTCATCGTACCGCATCTTTAAATGGCAAAACACCAGCAAGGCGGGCCTGGCCAACGACAACAACGCCACTCACAACGAGATGCTTAACACGCAATGGTGCTACGACTTCTCGTTTGGTGCCGACCGTGGCATGGACCGCGAGTGCGTGCCTCACCACATCTACGAAGACTGGCCTTCGGCCGCAGCCATGGGCACCTGCACCTGGTCGCCACACATGAAGACCAACAACGAGCCGGGCAACTCTGCTGACGACCACCCACAGAGCGTGGCCACCGTGCTTGCCAACTGGCAGAACCTGATGCGCACCGGTATGCGCCTGTGCTCGCCATCATCACACGACGGTTCACTGAACTGGCTCGCCGAATTCATCGACTCTATCGACGCCCGCGGCTGGCGCTGCGACATCATCGACGCTCACTGCTACTGGACCTCCGGACAGTTCTATAACCTTTCCGGCTGGTACACCAAATACAAACAGCGTCCCATCTGGATTTCTGAATGGGTGTGGGGTGCCTCATGGAACAGGAACGGTGCCTTTGCCGATGGCGTAACCGAGGCAAGCAACGCTCAAGCGGTTGAGGGCATACTGAGGAACCTGAACAGCTGGGGCTTCATTGAACGCTACTCTTACTGGAACTCGGAGCGTGACCCCTCGCGCCTGCTCAAGAACAACGCCCTTACCGAGCTGGGCCGCTACTATCGCGACATGGACCCGGGCATTGGCTACAGCAAGGAGTATAACAAGTATGTGCCCACACTGCCCAGTACCACCTCGATAAGAGACCTGGCTATTGGCGCCTTTACAGCCCGCACCTCTACCGTGAAACTCACCTGGAGCGACTCTAACGGCGACCTGCTCGACTCAATGGCACTTGAGCGCCAGCTTAACGACGGCGAGTGGCAGGTGGTTTACCGTGCGCCCATCAGCGACAACGATGCTACCAGCTACACCTTCACCGATACGCTTACCGAAACGGGCACCTACAACTACCGCGTGCACGTTTACCCCTATAACCACAGCACACAGGAAGCCGTTATCTACTCTAACGAGGTACAAACCATCCTGAACGGCGCCACCGGCAACGCTTCACTGCAGTGGGGCAACTACACCAGCGCCAATGCCGACGTAAGCTACAACTACTTCGCAGTGCCTTTCGAAGAAGACCCTGCCATCGTATTCGGCGCCCCGAGCTACGACAACAGCAACGTGGGAGTGGTCAGTATGGTGAACAACTCCATCACCGTGAATAAAAAGCGCTTGCTCTTCCGTGCACAGTATGTGCCCTGCACCGTGGCCGGTACTGCCTCTACAAGCTTTACAAGCACAGCCTTCGACGGTAATGCTGATACCTACACTCCGTACCTCATCGCTCCCGACACCACAGGCGTGGTGGCCGGACTGCAAATCGAGGCCGGCAAGATGAGCTCTAACACCACACGTGCCGACGACTCTATAAGCTACACCTTCACCAAACCCTTCAGCGTGAAGCCTGTGGTGCTCGCCACAATGGTGCAGAACAACCCCGACTATCCGCTCCTGGCACGCGTGCACAACGTAACCACCACCGGATTCACCGTAACCGTGCAACGCCAAAACCAGCTTATCACTAACGGCAGCGTGCGCAAATCGGGCTCTGTGAACTTCGTGGCCATCCAACCGGGCAAGGGCTTCATCAACGACAGCACCTATATTATAGTGGCCGACACCAACATGACGTTCAAATCGAATGTGCGACAGAATGTTTACTACGGCGACACGCTCGACAACGTGAAGTTCCTTATACAGCCGCAAACCATGAACCGTAAGGATATGTACCTGGTGAGAACCAAGAACCTGCAGCCGGGCACCCACAACTCATGGATTCGCCTGCAAATCGACCCGTCGGCCGACAACACGGCACTGAACCCTCAGAACCAGGTGGCCGAAACCTTTGGCTACGTGGTGATAGGCAACAATCCGCGCAAGGCCACTGCACTGGGCATCAACACCATCAACGCCAGCACCACACGTGCTGCCGACGGCATCTACACCCTGGGCGGCGTTCGGCTGAACAGCTCATTGGCTAACCTGCCACGCGGCTGCTACATCGTGGTGAAGAACGGCAAGACTGCCAAGGTGGTGAAGTAAGAGTATCATTTAGATTGTATAATTTGTAAATGCAGGATGCGGAGCTTATGGCCGTCCGTACCCTGCATTTGTATTAAAATAACAATTAAAAAACGAAAGCAACCTCACATAATGAAAAACTTTAAAACATCCGCTGCGCTGGTATTGCTCACCTCTGCCTTTGCGTTAACAAGCTGCAACAACGCTAAAACGGCAACCAACGCTCTCGAATTCCGCAACACACAATACGCCGACTCCAACAAGCTTTCTACCACCCTGCTGAACGTACAGTGGCCCGAAGGCTCGTCGCCCGTGGCCGACTCACTGCGCCGCTACGTTAAGCAGAACCTCGACAGTATAGCCTTCTACTGGACCGTGAACGACGAGGGCGGCCGGCTCACAGTGCCGGGCATTGCCAAAGCTAAGAGCGACAGCAGCGTAACCACCCTGTACGGCAAGGCCATGCAGAACCGTATGGTGGAGAGCAACCGCAAGATGCAGCGCGAATTCCCCACCGCCTCTGAGGCACCTTATTACCTCAACGCCGACGTGAGCATGCTCAAGGCCGACAACTTCGTAACCGTGGTGTCGCACCTGGAGAACTACACCGGTGGAGCCCACGGCATGCACAGCACCTACGGCGTGAGCTTCAACCTTACCACGGGTGCCCGTGCCACTGTGGTTATCGACACCACACAAACGGCTGCCCTGCAACCCATCATCAAGCGCGAACTGGTTAAGTTCTTCAACAAGCAGATGCAAACCGACACTCTCACCGAAAACACCATGATGGATTTCCTGATGCTCGGCGACAGCAAGTACGTGCCCCTGCCCGCCAACCAGCCCTACTTCACTGCCAATGGCATCGTGTTCGACTATGTGCCCTACGAGATTGCTCCCTACGCCGCCGGTGAAATCACATTTACCGTGCCTTTCAGCGACCTGAAGCCTTACCTCACACCCGCCGCCCTACAGCTGGTGAAGTAAATAAAGCATAGGCTTTTCCCTATCACATTATAGGGAATTCCTATTGCACGGTTCACGGAATAGTGCTACATTTGCAACAGAATTTTAAACGGAACAAAGTATGAAAGCAAGATTGCACACCTTAATGCTCACCCTTATGGTGATAATGGCTGCCTTTACACTGGGCAGCTGTACCGACGACGACCAGGACACGGCCTACTATCTGGCGGGCGCCTGGCAGGGACAAATCAACGACGGCAACGAAACCTACAACGTGCACATGTACTTCAACCAGGACAACTGGACCGACACCTACGGCACCGGATGGGAATCTGACAACGGCTGGTACAGCTCTTCGCAGGCTCCCTTCCACTGGCGCGTTGTCGACGGCTACATCCACATCGTTTACGACGACGGCTCGCGGATGCACGTGGTGCTCTCCGACGCTCCCATGGATCGCCACGACAACTACATGAACGGCTCTATCGTGGATTACTACACCGGGCAGACTGTGGCCCGCTTCTGGCTGAGCCAGACCATGGGCAACAGCAAGAAGCAGAACGTTAACACTACAAACTTTGAATAATCACATCAGGAGGAAATAATTATGAAACGCTTTTTACACCTTATTTTATCAGTGGCAGCCGTGGGATTGCTCACTCTGGGCTTCACCTCGTGCGACGATGACGACGACTGGTACGACCCTTACTATAACTACCCCTACGCCAACAACGCAGGCTACGACAACGGCTCGTGGTGGAACAAAAACTACGCCGACCCGAGCGACACCTACGTGCAGATGGCCAATGCACTGCGCGGGCACTGGAGCGGCTCTCTCGAGGCCATTGGCAACGACTCTAACGGACGAACCGTTACCTACAACTACACCACCGACGTGGAGTTCGACCAGTACCAGCAGGGCACCGTGTTCGGTCGCGGTCGTCAGCAGGACTATATCACCGACGCTCAGGGCAACCTGCAGCTCAGCTACGACCGCCGTTTCACCTGGCACATCGATGTGCAGACGGGCAACATCTGGATTACCTACGATGCCAGCAACGGACAGAGCAACTACACCATGGTGATTCCCTACGAGGACAGCAGCACCAAGTACGGCGGCTTCCACCTCGACGCCACACAGTTCTATGGCAGTATGATAGCCGAAGATAACACCGAGCTCGACAACTTCGACTTCCAGCGCTACACTCTGGCTAAGAAAACCACCCTCGTAAAAACAAGCGAGGACGAATAAGGCCTTCGAATTGGTTGCATTGTTGTGGCAAAACATGGCAATGTGCAGACATAATGTAGGGAGATGATTCATCATGTTCCGCCCGCAATAAGGCATGTACCCGCTAATCCACCCCTTTGGCGGAACATAATCCAAAACAAAATACGCCGTATTTGCGGAACATGATAAATCATGTCCCTACAATCCACCGTTATTTTTTCACTCTATTATTTGCGAGTGTGCGTAGAAATTTCTACTTTTGATGCCCGGAAATCGCAACTAATATATTTTTTACGCATATGAACTATTACATTATTGTGAACTCTGAGCAGCAAGGTCCCTACACCATCGAGGAACTGGCTCAGCGACACATTGACAGCTCTACCCTGGTGTGGACCGAGGGCATGGCCAACTGGACCCCCGCCTGGGAAGTAGCCGAACTGCGACCCTTGTTCGCCGGGGCCGACACTCCCACCGGCGGCACGCAATCCACCGTGCCCCCTATTCCCAATGCCACAACAGTGCAGGGCAACACAACAACCCAAAGCGGGCAGCAGTCCACCGGTGCACAACCCACTGAAGAGCCTAAGGACGCCGGCAAGCAACGCGACCGCAGCAAAACGGCTCTCACAGCCGTTCTCATCGCATTTGCCATACTGGTGGTGCTGGCTCTCACCGCGCCCAACAAGGCTAAACACGAGGAGGCTATCATCGACGAACTGAGCGAGGTGGCCGTGAACCATATCAACTCCGACTCCAACACAACCGACGACATCTTCGGCACACTGCTCAGGCAGTTCAGCTCGGCCATAACCACCCAGCTCATCACAGCCACGGTGAACAGCATGTTGCATGTACACAACTACATCATCTGCTCGTGCGGTTCCATGGAATGGCAGGGCAAACAGTACACCGTGTCGTTCGGTATGCTCGGCCACGTGTGGACCTTCCATGCCGACGACGTTGAGAAGGCTCTCGAACAGAGCGACCAAATTAACCGGCTCGAACAGCAGAACATCAACCAGGACACCGACGCCGCAGCTGACCAGGCTGCCGACGATGCGTCGAAAGCCGTAGACAAGGTGATGCAGGGCGTGGGCACCAGCATCGACCACCAGGTGCAGCAGGTTACCAAACAGGTGTCGGAAGACGTGAAGCAGCAAGTAAAGGATGAAATCAACAAGCAGGTGCAGCAAAACACCGACAGCACCAACCAGGGCGCCGTTACCCGCATCATTAACGACATAGAAAAGCTGCTGGGCCTGTAAAGGCAATCACAGCATTGTTGCCAACCGCAATAAAATGATGTAACAGTTACAATTTATAAGTGTATCCCTTAAAAATGTCGAGGACGCGTCCCACTGTAGGGTGCGGCCTTTATGGCCGCCCTAAGGACCCGGTTTGTCGGGCAATTGGGTAATTGGTTTGGTATTGCGGGGACATGTCCACATTTGGTTGAAATTAACGCATCCACCGTAGGGGCGGCCCTTGTGGCCGCCCTAAGGGCCCGGTTGTCGGGCAATTGGGTAATTGGGTTGGAATTACGTGCAACTTAGGGCGGCCACAAGGGCCGCACCCTACGGTGGAATGGGCTTTACCGGTCCTTAATGGTCCTCTTGCGCGCGGCCCCTAACCCTACCTGGCCGCACAGTGGACATTTGCCGGACCGTCCCCGAAGGGGGCGAACATGGTTAGCCCCAGGTCGAGGCGAAGCCGAAACCTGGGGTTAACACAACAACACAAATTCAAACGTCCTCGAAGAGGGCGAACCTGGTTAACCCCACGTGTCAACGTGGGGCGCAAGTGGATATACAGGTTCGCCCTCTCCGAGGACGCGTTAATCAGGGGGGATTGATACCCCATGTCTACGCTGCGCTCCGACATGGGGCTAACCTAATTCGCCCCCTTCGGGGACGTCGCTAATCAATTGCGAGGACACGTCCACCGTAGGGGCGGCCTTTATGGCCGCCCTAAGGGACCGGTTTGGCCTGCAATATGGTAATTATGATGGAATTACGTGGCAATTAGGGCGGCCATAAAGGCCGCACCCTACAGTGGACATTTGTCGGACCGTCCCCGAAGGGGGCGAACATGGTTAGCCCCAGGTCGAGGCGAAGCCGAAACCTGGGGTTAACACAACAACACAGAACCAAACGTCCTCGAAGAGGGCGAACTTGGTTAACCCCACGTGGCAACGTGGGGCGCAAGTGGATATACAGGTTCGCCCTCTTCGAGGACGCATTAATCAAAGGGTATTGATACCCCATGTCTACGCTGCGCTCCGACATGGGGCTAACCTAATTCGCCCCCTTCGGGGACGTCGCTAATCAATTGCGGGGACATGTCCACATTTGGTTGAAATTAACGTGTTCACCGTAGGGTGCGGCCCTTGTGGCCGCCCTAAGGGACCGGTGTGTCGTGCAATTGGGAGATTGGGTTGGAATTACGTGCCACTTAGGGCGGCCATAAAGGCCGCGCCCTACGGTGGACATTTATCCCACATTTGTTTGGTTAAAAATGTCGAGGACGCGTCCACTGTAGGGGCGGCCTTTATGGCCGCCCTAAGGGCCCGGTTTGTCGGGCAATTGGGTGAACGGTTTGGAATTGCGTGACCCTTAGGGCGGCCATAAAGGCCGCACCCTACAGTGGACATTTGTCGGGACCGTCTCCAAAGGGAGCGGCCTGGCAAATGTCCGCTGCAGGTTATTCTTTCTGTAATTATGAATCAAAAAGCGGGGCAAGCCTGTTGGCCTGTCCCGCTTTTTAAATGAGTGCAGCCGTATTGCTGCTACTCAAATCTAACATGTTAACCTTAAAAACTTAATCTTTTCTCCTAATGAGAATAAACTCTTGTTACCTTTTTTACAATCTATATTACCTTATATGACTATTCCTATGAACTAAAAACAATCTTAAAACCTAAACCTAATAACTTTTATTGACAATGCAAAGTTAACCACTTTTCAGGTTCGCAACAACAAATATTGCACTTTTATGTGTTTTATATACACTTTCTTGACCTAAATCAAGTCGTTGTGTGCGATAACAATATCAATTCAGAGTTATTTGTCAATCCACCGGCGTGTAATGTCGGTGTACTGGTCAATGCGTCGGTCGCGCAGGAAGGGCCACCATCGGCGCACATGCTCGCTGTGTTCCAGGTCGATGTTCACCACCACACTCTCCTCCTCGTTGTCAGAGGCCTGATAGAACAGTTCGCCCTGCGGTCCGGCCACGAAGCTGCTGCCCCAGAACTGTATGCCGTTGGTCTGGTGGCTCGGGTCGGGCTCAAGCCCCACGCGGTTCACGGTTACCACAGGCAGTCCGTTGGCCACAGCGTGTCCACGCTGCACCACAGTCCATGCCTCACGCTGTCGCTGCTGTTCATCGGGGGTGTCGCTGCTCTCGTAGCCAATAGCCGTGGGATAGATAAGCATCTGTGCGCCCTGCATGGCCATGAGTCGTGCTGCTTCGGGGTACCACTGGTCCCAGCACACCAGCACGCCGAGGCGGCCCACCGAGGTATCGATGGGATGGAAGCCCAGGTCGCCCGGAGTGAAGTAGAACTTCTCGTAGTAAGCCGGGTCGTCGGGTATGTGCATCTTGCGGTATTTGCCGGCTATCGTGCCGTCGCGCTCTATCACCACGGCAGTGTTATGGTATAATCCGGCGGCGCGGCGCTCAAACAGCGAGGTAACAATCACTATGCCAAGTTGGCGGGCCAGGTCGCCATAGAACTGTGTCGACGGTCCGGGTATAGGTTCAGCCAGGTCGAACAGGTCAACATTCTCAGTCTGGCAGAAGTACAGTGTGTTGTGCAGTTCCTGCAGCACCACGAGTTGCGCGCCGCGTTTGGCCAGGTCGGTAATGCCCTCAGCCAGCCGGCACATATTGTCGGCACGGTTGGCAGTGCAGTGCATTTGCAGCAAGCCTGTCTTAAGCTCGTTCATAAGCAAGTATGTTTTAATGGGATTAATGGTTACCACTCGTCCAGGTGGTCTTTGAACCGTTCGGTGTCATACTGGTGGGTAGCAATCTGGTACACGCAGTGGGCGGCAGCCTCAGCGGGTTTGCCGGCAAGTGCGTCGTCAAGTGTTACGCGGCGGCCTGCAAGGTCGGCCAGCGAACCTATGTGCGTGTTCGATACCCTCACCACGCCGTCCTTAGGTGCCACATTAATAATAAGGTCGAAGTATCCGTATTCAGGTTTTATGCCGCACAGGTCGTCGAAGACCCTGGCCAGCACATTCTGGTCGGCATCGGGGTAAAGCCGCCGGGCCGCAGAGAGCACATCATTGCGCCCCGCCGAAACAAGCAGTTGTTGTAATTTCATTGATAGTGCAAAGTTAAGCCTGCTCAGCCTTGCTGTTGTTATGATTCACCCACGCCGAGAGCACCACATACCATGCAATGATGATGGCGAAGGCCGAGATGCCAAAGATAACAATAAGCGGTACACAGGTGATTAAGAATATGTATTTTACGCGGTTGCTGCGAAAGTCCCACGTCTTGAATTTCAGCGCGAACATAGGTATTTCGGCCACGAGCAGCCAGCTGCTCACCAGCACCATGGCAATCATGAGCAGCACGGTGATGCTGCTTTGCTCCATCCACGAGCCGGCACCCACTATGAGCGAGCCCCAGAACAGGGCGTTGGCAGGTGTGGGCAGACCGATGAAGCCCAGCGCCTGACGGCTGTCGAGGTTGAACTTGGCCAGTCGTAGAGCCGAGAAGGCAGCCATGATAAAGGCCACGAAGGGCAGCCACGGGCGCGTGCACTCCATAAAGGCGGGATAGTCGAGCACACGCAGCTCAGAAAACACGATGGTAGACGGTGCCATACCGAAGGTGATGTCGTCGGCAAGCGAGTCGAGCTCTTTGCCGATGGGCGATGATACGCCCAGCAGTCGAGCGCTCATGCCGTCGAAGAAGTCGAACACGGCACCCAGGATGATAAAGGCCAGTGCGGCCTCGGCATTGCCACCCACGGCAAACACCGTGGCAATGGCGCCACTTATCAGGTTGCAGCAGGTAATGCTGTTAGGGATGTTGGAAACTATGAAGCTTTTCATAATGGTTTATGGGCTTAATGGGCTTGATGGGCTTAATGGGCTTGATGGGCTTAGTGGGCTTGATGGGCCTAATGGGCTTAATGGGCAAGATGGGCTGATTGGGCACCCTGTGGGCCCATTCTGCTTCATGCCCATCATTATTCTTCTTTGGGTTGCAGATGTGCCAGTATGGTCTGGTCGCCGGTGGCGGCCTGGCCGAGCTTTACACACACCTTGGCATTGGCGGGCAGATACACGTCAACGCGGCTGCCCAGCTTGATGAATCCCAGGTGCTCGTCGATGTAGCACTCCTCGTCGGGCTTGGCGTAAGTCACTATGCGGCGTGCCACGGCACCCGCTATCTGGCGGCACAGCACCTGCTGCCCGTCGGGCGTTTCAATCATCACGTCGGTGTGCTCGTTCTCCTCACTTGCCTTGGGCAGCCACGCCTTATGGTAGTTGCCGTTGAAGTGCTTCACGAAGGTCACCTTGCCGTCTACAGGAATCCAGTTGGCGTGCACGTTCCACAGGCTCATGAAGATGGAAATCATGAGGCGCTTGTCGTGAAAATAGCGATCCTCGTTAACCTCCTCTATCACCACCACGTGCCCGTCGGCAGGGGCCACCACAAGGTTGTCGGTATCCTCCTGTCCCACGTAGCGTATAGGGCAGCGGTAAAAGTTAAGCACCACCGAATAACCCCCAAGGGCCACCACAAGGAAGCACCAGAAGGGGATAACGGTTGGGAGCTGCCACAGCAACACTGCCACTAATATAATGAACAGAGCACCGTAGAAGAGCTGGTTTATGCCCTCACGGTGTATGCGTATCTTCTTTAATTTCTTTAATTTCCTAATTTTCGCACCCATGGTATATACAGGTAGTGAATAATTGTTTTTCTAATTGATGCAAAGTTAATGTTTTTTTACGGTTCAAACAAATTTTAGAGTTATCATTTTGCCAATTGGAATATTACCCGTAACTTTGAAGAACAAAAATTAATAAGCTTGTAACACTACTAAGGTTTCTATGGAAGAATTCGTTCATCTGCACGTTCACACGCATTACTCTATTCTCGACGGACAGTCGAAGGTGCCGCACCTGGTCGACAAGGCTATCAAGGACGGCATGAAAGGCATGGCCATTACCGACCACGGCGTGATGTACGGCGTAAAAGAGCTGCACGATTACTGCGCCAAGATTAACAAAGACCGCGCCAAAGAGGGCCTCGAGCCCTTTAAGCCCATCTTTGGCTGCGAAATGTACGTGGCCCACCACTCCATGCACGACAAGGTGAAGGAGCACGGCGACAACTCGGGCTACCACCTCATCGTGCTTGCCAAGAACTACAAGGGTTACAAGAACCTTATCAAACTGGTATCGCATGCCTGGACCGAGGGCTACTATTACCGGCCGCGCACCGACCGCTCGGAACTCGAGAAGTATCACGACAACCTCATTGTGTGCTCGGCATGCATTGCCGGCGAGGTGCCCGCCAAAATACTCAAGGGCGACATCGAAGGCGCCCGCGAGGCCATTGAGTGGTATCACCGCGTGTTTGGCGACGACTACTACCTTGAGGTGCAGCGACACCAGGTTACCGACCCCTCGGTGGTGGCCAACCGCGAAACCTACCCCTTGCAGCAAAAGGCCAACAAGGTAATCGTGGAGCTCGCCAAAGAGTATGGCATCAAGGTGGTGTGCACCAACGACTGCCACTTCGAGGATAAGGAAACGGCCGAGGCACACGACCACCTGCTGTGCCTTGCCACCAACAAAGACCTGAACGACCCTAACCGAATGCGCTACACCAAGCAGGAGTGGTTCAAGACGCAGGCCGAAATGAACGAGGTGTTTGCCGACATGCCCGAAGCGCTGAGCAACACCATGGAGGTGCTCAACAAAGTTGAGATTTACAGCATCGACCACGGGCCCATCATGCCTAACTTCCCTATACCTGAAAGCTTCGGCACCGAAGACGACGTGCGCCGCAAATATTCGCAGGACGATTTGCTCAAAGAGTTCTCATCGGATGAGAACGGCGAGAATACGCTGCCGCGCGAAGAGGGCCTCAAGAAGATTGAAAAACTGGGCGGATGGGACAAGGTGTACCGCATAAAGTTCGAAAGCGAGTACCTGTCGTACCTGGCCTACAAGGGCGCGGCCGAGCGCTACGGCGACCCGCTGCCCGACAACGTGAAGGAGCACGTTAAGTTCGAGCTGCACGTAATGAAGACCATGGGATTCCCAGGCTACTTCCTTATAGTGCAGGACTTTATCAATGCGGCCCGCAACCAGCTCGGCGTATGGGTGGGCCCGGGGCGTGGCTCGGCCGCCGGTTCGGTGGTGGCCTACTGTCTGGGCATCACCAAGATTGACCCGCTGAAGTACGACCTGCTGTTCGAGCGCTTCCTGAACCCCGACCGTGTGAACCTGCCTGATATCGATACCGACTTCGACGACGACGGCCGCGGCAAGGTGCTGCGCTGGGTAATGGACAAGTACGGCCACGGCAACTGCGCCCACATCATCACCTACCAGGCCATGGCCACCAAGAACTCTATCAAGGATGTGGCACGCGTGGAGGGCCTGCCCCTGGAGCGCGCCAACCAGCTGTGCAAGGCCATTCCCGACCGGCTCACCGACCCCGACGACCCCAAGGGAGAGAAGCAGCTCAAGATGAACCTCACCAACGCCATTCGCTGCACACCGCTGCTGCGCGAGGCCGAGGCAAGCACCGACCCGCGCGAGGCCAACACCATTAAATATGCCAAAATGCTCGAGGGAACCATTCGCGGCGTGGGACTGCACGCCTGCGGATTCATCATCTGCCGTGACCCGATAGAGGACTGGGTACCGGTGAGCACCGCCGACGACCCTGACTTCAAGGACCTGAAGACTGCCGTGACGCAGTACGACGGACACGTGATTGAAAGCACCGGACTGATAAAGATGGACTTTCTGGGACTGAAGACGCTCTCGGAGCTTAAGGAGGCCTGCAAGGTGATTAAGCAAACCACGGGCAAAGACATCGACCTTGACCACATACCCATCGACGACGACCTTACCTACCAGCTCTACCAGCGCGGACAAACCATCGGCACCTTCCAGTTTGAGTCGCCGGGCATGCAGAACTATCTGCGACAGCTACACCCCACCGTGTTCGAGGACCTCATCGCCATGAACGCCCTCTACCGTCCGGGACCTATGGACTATATTCCCGAGTTCATCCGCCGCAAGAAAGACCCATCGCTCATCAAGTACGACATTCCCTGCATGGAGAAGTACCTCAAGGATACCTACGGCATCACCGTGTACCAGGAGCAGGTGATGTTACTCTCACGCCAGCTGGCGGGTTTCACCCGAGGCGAGAGCGACAGCCTGCGTAAGGCAATGGGTAAGAAGAAAAAGGCCATCGTTGACGCCATGAAGCCTAAGTTCCTGAAGCAGGGAGCCGAGAAGGGCCACGACCCGAAAATTCTGGAAAAGATATGGGGCGACTGGGAGAAATTCGCCTCCTACGCCTTCAACAAGTCGCACGCCACTTGCTACTCGTGGGTGGCCTACCAGACGGGCTACCTCAAGGCTCACTACCCTGCCGAATACATGGCCGCACTGATGACGCGCCGCTTCGAGCAGATTACCGAAATTACCAAGCTCATGGAGGAGTGCCGCCACATGGGCATACCCACGCTGGGACCCGATGTGAACGAGAGCTACAGCAGCTTCGGCGTGAACTCCAAGGGCGAGATACGCTTCGGCCTCTCGGCCATCAAGGGCATGGGCTCGGCAGTGGCCGAATACATCGTGAACGAACGGTTGAAAAACGGAAAATACAAGGATATCTACGATTTTGCGCAACGCATGGACTACAGTTGCGTGAACCGCAAAGCCTTTGAGTCGCTGGCTCTGAGCGGCGGCTTCGACTGCTTCGACATCAAGCGCGAACAGTACGTGGCACCCAACAGCAAGGGCGAAACCTTCCTCGACATTCTGGTGCGCTACGGACAGCTCTACCGCAAGGAGAAGCAGGAGGCGCAAAACTCGCTCTTCGGCGACATGGGTATGGCCGACATTGCCACGCCCAAGCCGCCCAAGGTGGAAGAGTGGAGCTCGCTGGAACGGCTCAACCGCGAGCGCGACCTGGTGGGCATCTACCTGTCGGCTCACCCGCTCGACGACTACAAGGTGATTCTCACCCAGATATGCAACACGCACTGCAAGGAAATTGCACGCGACAACATCGGCGAACTGGCCAAGAAGAGCAAGATAGTGCTCGGCGGCATCGTTACCACCGTAAAGAACCGCGTGAGCAAGTTCAACAAACCCTTCGGACTGGTTACCATCGAGGACTACGAGGGCAGCGGCGAGCTGGCACTCTTCGGCGAGGACTGGGGTCGGTGGCGCGGCATCCTGAGCGAGGGCAGCATCGTGTACATCGAGGCGCACTGTCAGCCCCGCTTCCGCAACAGCAACCTGATGGAGTTCCATGTTGACAACATCAAGTACATGCAAACCATCAAAGACACGGCCATCAACAGCATCACCCTCGAGATGAACAGCGACGACGTCAACGAAACGCTCGTTAACGACATGGTAACGCTGATGCGACAGCACCCGGGCCGTTCGCAGGTGTTCGTAAACATACGCGATGCCCACACCGGTCAGGTGCTGCCCCTGCGTGCCACCCGCATGGCAGTAGATGTTGACCTGGGCCTCACGCAGTGGCTCGATGGCGAGGAGGCCATACAATACCACGTAAATTAATTAACGACGTCCCCGAAGGGGGCGAACTTGGTTAACCCCAGGTCGAGGCGAATGTCGAGGGCGCATCCACCGTAGGGGCGGCCCTTGTGGCCGCCCTAAGGGCCCAGTTTGTCGGGCAATTGGTTAATTGGGTTGGAATTACGTGCAACTTAGGGCGGCCACAAGGGCCGCACCCTACGGTGGAATGGGCTTTACCGGTCCTTAATGGTCCTCTTGCGCGCGGCCCCTAACCCTACCTGGCCGCACGGTGGACATTTGCCGGGACCGTCCCCGAAGGGGGCGAACACGGTTAGCCCCAGGTTGAGGCGTAGCCGAAACCTGGGGTTAAGACAACTACACAGATTCAGACGTCCTCGGAGAGGGCGAACCTGGTTAACCCCACGTGGCAACGTGGGGCGCAAGTGGGTATACAGGTTCGCCCTCTTCGAGGACGCATCCGCCGGGAGGATTCCATACCCCATGCCTGCGCTTCGCTCCGACATGGGGCTAACCGTGTTCGCCCCCTTCGGGGACGTCGCTAATCAATTGCGGGGACATGTCCACATTTGGTTGGAATTAACGCGTCCACCGTAGGGGCGGCCTTTATGGCCGCCCTAAGGGCCCGGTGTGTCGGGCAATTGGGTGATTGGGTTGGAATTACGTGGCCGCCCTAAGGGACCGGTGTAGCCTGCAACATGATAATTGGGATGGAATTACGTGCCACTTAGGGCGGCCATAAAGGCCGCACCCTACGGTGGACCGGTCCTCCGCAATTGTCAGACCCGGTTTGTCAGGCAATTGGGTAATTGTGTTGGAATTGCGTGCCACTTAGGGCGGCCATAAAGGCCGCACCCTACGGTGGACCGGTCCTCCGCAATTGTCAGACCCGGTTTGTCGGGCAATTGGGTAATTGGGTTGGAATTACGTGCAACTTAGGGCGGCCACAAGGGCCGCACCCTACGGTGGAATGGGCTTTACCGGTCCTTAATGGTCCTCTTGCGCACGGCCCCTAACCCTACCTGGCCGCACGGTGGACATTTGTCGGGACCGTCCTCGGAGAGGGCGAACCTGGTTAACCCCACGTGGCAACGTGGGGCGCAAGTGGATATACAGGTTCGCCCTCTCGAGGACGCATTAATCAGGGGGTATTGCGACTAACCTTTCATAACTATTGTTAATGACTATTATGGGTTACTGCTCGAGAAAGCTCTTCAGCACATCGCAGTGCGAGACGTAAGGGTCTGACTTATAGACAGGATTGAAGGTGAGGAAACTGTAGAGTTGCGCCAATGCCTTGTATTGTCTTGTATCCTTCCGCAAGTTGACGGTTTCGTCTGAAAAGACGTATGGATAGCCATCTATGGCATTGTCGCGGCGGATGAAAGCCAAGGCGTAGAGGCTCTTGAACTGGATATTTTTGCTGCCTTTGAGTGAGCACTCGTTCAGATAGTTGATGGCGTCGAGGATCAGGTCACGGTCGCCGGTGCGCACAGTGTCAGCGCAGCTCCAGTCGTAGTGGGTGAGATACCAGCAGTCGCCTTCGTAGCTGGCCTGATAGAGCAGGGTGGCAAGTAAGTAGCCGGCCTGTGCACGCAGCGAGTCACTGCCGGCGTTTTGATAGAGGAATTGCAGTTTGGTGATGTCCTGGCAGAAGTTGAGCTTCTGATTATCGGTGATGTCGACGGAGCGCGGTCCGGTTTCCTGCGTGTTGTCGATGACCTGATGTACGAACCAGCGCGGGCGCTGATAGTTGCGGCGTCCGATGTATCCACAGATATTAGAGTTGTAGATGAAGTCGGTGCTTACCTTTTTAAGATATGGTATCGCCTCTTCAAAATGGCCAGCAGCCATGAGACGTGTACCAATGAGATCGTTGTAGTAATCGTCATTCAAGTAACTGCTCTCGCAGGCTGCCTCAGCGAGTGGACTGTCGGTATGCGTGGTGTGGAGGTAAGCGACGTACTGTTTGAGTGAGTCGATGGTGAGATGTTGCAAAGCATCGTAGTAATCTCCTCTCCAGTCGGGCAGGTTGTTGTAGCTGTTAGCCGGTTGATAGTAAGTGGGCACATGCTTTCTTATGCTCGGCAGCGTGCCGTCATTGTCGTGGTTGTCCATATTGGCGAGCATGGCGAGGGCGAGGAAACCATTGCCCTGCTTT
>Ga0256406_1000974_pt1 | contig 48199 bp, 46 predicted proteins | sample RumenRJG_03DNA_FD_185986 | JGI IMG/M metagenome (GOLD analysis project Ga0256406, IMG submission 185986) | Bovine rumen microbial communities from Lethbridge, Alberta, Canada - RJG_03 | ecosystem: Host-associated > Mammals > Digestive system > Stomach > Rumen | place: Canada: Alberta | collected... | reverse complement strand
TCAAAACAAGCTTACATACGTGAATCTTGAAACTCTTGGTGTACATTTTTAGACTCTTCATAAAGACGCTCCTTTCTCCAGGAAAGTCTCACTTTCTACTGTCTAAAAATATGATACACCTTTCGCGAACCGCGGCTCACAACTCACAACTTACAACTCAAAACTCATAACTCGAAACTCATAACTCAAAACTTATAACTCCCGACTTACCCTTCCACCGTATACACCCAGGTCTTCTGCATCGTCTCTTCCGTGATTTCCTGGCCGATCCCCGGCAGCTCCGGCACGGTCAGGTTGCCTTCTTTATCGGGCAGATAGCTGTATTTGCAGGTATCGATCAGGCCCTGTTTGATCCCGTAGGAATGCTGTTCGTGGATCAGGAAATTGGGCAGCGTCGTTTCGACATGCAGCGCTGCTGCCTGGGAAATGGGGCCGCCGCAGACATGGACCTGCACCTTGATGTCATAGGTGTCCGCCATGTCGCACACGCGCTTTGTCTCGGAGATCCCGCCGCAGAGGCAGACATCGGGCTGGATGACGTCGAGGGCGCGGCTCTCGAAGAAGGGCCGGTAGCCCAGCCGTCCGTAGATCCGCTCGCCCGAAGCGACGGGGATCTTGATCTTTTCCTTGATTTCCCGCATGGAGACCGGGTTCAGCGGATGGACCGGCTCCTCGTAATACATGATGTTCAGATCGTCGATATAGTTGGCCAGCTGGACCGCCGAAGTGGTATCCGTAAAGGCGTGCAGTTCGATGATGATGTCCAGTTTCTCGTCGAGATCACGGATCGCCTTCAGTCTCGCCCGGACCATGCGCAGCACATTGATGGGAAGATTGCCCCGGGTCCTCCAGTTCGGATCCACATTGGCTCTCTGCCAGGTCCCGTTTTCCGAAAACCCGATGGGGTCCACTTTTACGGCCGTATAGCCCTGGGCGATCGCCTTCCTGGCGGCTGCCGCATATTCTTCCGGCTGGATCAGGCTGTGATCCTCCAGATCCCAGTCGAACTGGATCTGGCTGGCGTAGGCTCTCATCTTCTCATTGGTCTTGCCGCCGATCATCTGGTAGACGGGCACCTGATAATATTTTCCCTTGATGTCCCAGAGGGCGATGTCGATGGCGCTCAGGCCGGCATTGATGACGGTGCCGCCGCCCATCCCCCAGAAGGTCGTCCGGAACAGTTTTTCCCGGATGGCGTCGATCCGCAGCGGATCCATGCCGATGATCAGGCTGCCGAAGTCCCGCACGATCCCGACGCCGGCGTAGTGCGCATCCCCGTAGGCAAGGCCCACTTCGCCGAAACCGCTGATGCCCTCGTCCGTATTGATGCGGATGCAGATCGGCGCACAGTCGTCATAATTCAGGCATTTGGAAAAATCATACACATCGATACTCGTAATTTTCATACTGTCATTGCTTCCTTTCCTAACTAACTAACGACTCAATCAGATTTTTTCTTCAGGGATACCGGCAAAGAGATCTTTCCCCTCTTTTTCCTCCTTCGTCCGCAGCAGACCGAACTGGATCGTCAGGAGAGCAGCGATCCCCAGCAGCCACGGGTAGTAGGCAGCCTGGATGATGGCAAAGGGAGAAAGGGCCGTGAGGCTCATGCAGAGCATCATCTGCCCACCGTTGGGGATGAAGCTCTGGACCACGCAGGCGAAGATATCGAGCAGCGAAGCCACCCGCTTGGGAGCGATGTTATAGATCCGGGCAAATTTCATGGCAAGCGGTGCCGACACCAGGATGGCGATCGTATTGTTGCCCATCGCCACGTCGATCATCCCGACGACGGCGCTGATCCCGTATTCCGCAGAGCGTCTGGAATGGATCCATTTCCGGATCTTGTTAAGCAGCCATTCCAGTCCGCCGAATTCACGGACGAAGGCACTCATCCCGCGGATCAGGAGCGCCTGCACGGCGATGCTGAGCATGCCGCCGATGCCCTTTGTCACGGCAAGGGAAAATCCGGGCAGGTTCCAGGCGCCCGTGGCAAAGCCGATGAATCCGCAGAGCGCCGTCCCGAAGACCAGCACGAGGATCACGTTCCAGCCGAGGAGCGCCGTCACGAAGACCACGATGTACGGCAGGATCTTGATGATGCTGTACGTATAGTTCTGTTCGGCCACTCCGGCGGAACCGAATACGGCGTACAGGATCAGGCTGAGGATGGCTGCGGGCAGGGCGATCAGGAAATTCATCTTGAATTTGTCGTTCATCTCGCAGCCGCAGCTCTTTGTGGCGGCAATCGTCGTATCGGAGATGATGGACAGGTTGTCACCGAACATGGCGCCGCCCAGCACCGCGGCGATCGCGATGGCCGTGGAGGCACCGGTCTGTTCCGCAATGCCGAGGGCCACGGGCCCCAGCGTGGCAATCGTCGTCATGGAAGAGCCCAGTGCGGTGGCAAGCAGGGAAGATACCAGGAACACGCCCGCCACAGCAAGCTGCGGCGGCACGAAGGTCATGCACAGGCCCACCGTGGAATCGACGGCGCCCATCCCCTTGGCAGCGCCGGAAAAAGCACCGGCCGTCACGTAGATCGCAAGGATCAGCAGTGAATTCGGATCGGCGCAGCCGTCGATGAAGACATCGACATTGCGGTTGATTCCCCGGACATTCCTGCCGAGGAGCAAAAGTACGCAGATACCGCAGAGGATCGAGAATTCACGGGAGATCTGCTTGAATGGGTTCTCCACTCCAAGGACTGTGAAAAAGATGCCCGATCCCAGATAAACCAGTAAAAATGTCAGAAGCGGCAGAAAGGAACTCGGTCCATCCGTCTTATGAGGTTCCAGAGATCCATGATTCGTCATGCTGTCTTCCCTTCCTTTTTGTAATGGATTTTTTGGTCTGCATCCCTTAAGATGCACCGATCTCAGGCGCGCGCTGCGCCCATAGTTCCGGAGGCCTGCCCCGGAATGATACAAAAAGACCCTGCAGAAGGAAAGCATAACGCATCATTTCCTCCTGAAGGGTCCTTTGAAACGCTTTTTGAATCCTCGTCAGAAGAAGAGAGGAAAATCAGAATGCCGGTACGATGGAGCCTTTGTAATGCTCTTCCACGAATTTCCGGATCGGATCGGACTGGTACACAGCAAGGATCTTCTTGTAGGTCTCGTTGTTCTCATCCCCATCGCGCACGGCAAGGACGCAGGCGTACGGAGATTCTTTGGATTCGACCAGGATGGAGTCTTTCTGGGGATTCAGGCCGGCCGGGATGGCGTAGTTGGTGTTGACGCAGGCCACATCGGTATCATCCAGGCTGCGGGGGATCTGGGCCGCATCGATTTCGACGAACTGGAGATTTTTCGGGTTCTCCACGATATCAGCCACGGAAGCTTCAATGGAATTTCCGTTCTTCAGTTTGATCAGGCCCGCCTGCTGGATCAGGAGGAGCGCCCGGGCACCGTTGGACGGATCGTTCGGGATGGTCACTTTGGCGCCGTCCGGCACATTCTTCAGATCCTTGATCTTACGGGAATACACAGCCATCGGCATCAGGATGGTCTTGCCGATGGATTTCAGCTTCATGCCCTGTTTCTTGACCATGTTGTCGAGGTAGGGCTGATGCTGATAGGAATTGAGGTCCAGATCCTTGTCGGACAGGGCTTTGTCGGGCTGGACGAAATCGTTGAATTCCACGACTTTGATATGGATGCCCTGCTTGGCCGCTTCCTTGGCGACTTCATCCATGATTTCCGCGTGCGGGCCGGCGGTTACGCCCACTTTGATTTCCTTCTTGCTCGTTTCGGAGGCACTTTTCTCCTTGGGAGCGGATGAGGAACCGCAGCCGACGGCTGCGAGGCAGGTTACGGCCACAAGGGCGCCCGTGAGGATGGTTCTGACTTTTGATTTCATACTGATCATGTCCTTTCTTTCCCATCTCCTCCCAAAAGAAAAAGCCGTCACACAGATGACGGCCTGAATAGCGATTCGATTCATCTGTCGGTAAACATTCACCGTTGGACTTGGCACCTTCCCGGTAAGGGGGGTTGCCGCAGTGTCATCGGGCCAATCCCTCGACTGCTCTTGATGAAGGAGATATGTGGTTTTGATGTTTCCTATCATACTGCTAGGAATTTATAAAGTCAAGCCCTTTTTCCCAAATTCCGAAAAAAACAGGCTTTTACGCGTCGATGACCTTCCCCGGATTGAGGATCAGGTTGGGATCCATGGCGCGTTTGATGGTCTTCATGACCTTCAGTTCTCCCGCCGGAGTGAATTCTTCCATGTACTTCAGCTTCTTGGCACCGATGCCGTGTTCTCCGGCCAAGCGGCCGCCCACGGAATAGGCGTAGGCATAGACCTGCTGATGGAATTCCTCCACCTGCTTTTCCCATTCTTCTTCGGTCATATTGGTCTTGCAGAGCACGATGTGCATGTTGCCGTCGCCGATATGGGCATTGATCTTGACCTGGAACGGATAATTCTCACCGATTTCCATGATCTTTTCGATCGTTTCCGCAATCTTATGGACCGGCACGACCACATCATCCGTCAGGAACACCTTGCTGATGAGCTCAGCCGAGGGCTGGCAGCTGCGCCGCATGTTCCAGACGCGCTCATCCGCCTCGAGGACTTCCACCGCTCCCGTTTCCTCACAGATATCGTTGACGATTTCCATCTTGCTGTCCAGTTCGTCTTCACGGAAGGTCTCCACCGTGATGATGACATAGATGCCGTCCTCGTAATGGGGCATATTGTCATATTTGCAGTAGTCGGCACAGCCGCGGACATAGGAATTGTCCATATATTCCAGGCTCGTCGGGTTGATGCCCGCCTTCAGCAGTTTGGGCACCATATGGAGCGCTTTGCGGGGATCCGTGTAGATGCCGAGGATGTCGAAACGGTACGGGGGCAGCGGCACCAGTTTGACCGTCACTTTCGTGATGATCCCCAGCGTCCCTTCGCTGCCGATGATCAGCTGCTGCAGATCATACCCGGTGGAGCATTTCTTCAGGATGCTCCCGCACTCGACGATATCCCCCGTGGGGCTCACCATCTCCAGGCAGTAGACCTGGTCCCGGGTCACGCCGTAGCGCACTGCTTCCAGACCGCCCGCATTCGTCGCCAGGTTGGCTCCGATCATGCAGCTTTCCGCGCTGGAAGGATCGCCGGCATAGAGCAGTCCCCGTTCATGGGCGGCCTTCTGCAGGTCGATGGTACGCACACCGGCTTCGACGGTCATGTACATGCCTTCCTCGTTCAGCTCGATGATCTTATTCAGGCGTTCCATGCTGAGGACGATGCCGCCGCAGACAGGGATGGCGCCGTCCGCCAGGCTCGTGCCGCCGCTGCGGACCGTAATGGGAAAGTCATACTGGTTGGCCAGTTTGACGATCTGAGAGATCTCCTCGGCACTGCCGGGGATGACGGCTGCCTCGGGCACATGGAACATCAGGGGATTCGTTTCGTAGTCCGTCTGGTACTGGACCAGGATATCTTTATCCGTCTTGACATGGGACGGACCGACGATTGCTTTCAGTTTTTCAACAATCTCCGGCGTAATGGGATGGTACGTTTTCATCAAGTTTCACCTTCACTCAGCAAATATAGTCGTTGACCTATTCTACCACGTTTTGGTGAAATTGTGAAAAGAATTGCAGATTACTGGGAATTAGATGCTGCTGCCGTCCTGTGCCTCCTCGCAGCTCCGTCCCCTTTTCGGCAAAGTACCGGAAAGCCGTTCCCGCGCCCTTTCCGGTACTTTGCCGGGGCCGGCTCACTCCTTATAGAACGCGCGGTACAGGGCGACGAGCCGGCGGTCCCGTTCTGCCGTCGCCTCCTGCGCCTTGCCGCCGGAATAATCGTGGAAGCCCTTCCCCGTCTTGACGCCGTATTCCCCGGCCTCATAATGGCGGGCCAGCTCGCGGGGGATCTCTTTGGAGGCGCACAGATCGGGCATCAGGTACTCCGCGATATGGTAAAACGTGTCGATACCCCCGAAGTCCGTCACTTCGAGCGGTCCCAGGCAGGCCCAGCGGAAGCCGATGCCGTACTTCATCAGGTCATCGATGCCCTTTTCGGAAACGACGCCCTGATCCACCAGGTACAGAGCCTCGCGCAGGACCGCCAGCTGGATCCGGTTCGCCGCGAAACCAAGGACGTCCTTATTCACGAGGACCGGTTTCTTATGGAGCGCCAGGGCGAGCTGATAGATCTTCTGGGCGGCCTCATCGGTGGTCGCGTCGCCCCGGATGATTTCGATGAGAGGGATGATATGGGGCGGATTGAACCAGTGCATCCCGAGGAAGCGTTCCGGATGGTCCACAGAAGCGGCGAGCCCGTTGATGGAAAGGCCCGATGTGTTCGTCGCGATGATGACATCCGCCGGCACAAGGGGCGAGATTTCTTTGTAGAACCCGGACTTGGCAGCCTTGTCCTCCTTGATGTTCTCCACCACGAGGTCGCAGGTCCCGAAACAGTCCGGAGACGTCGTGTACGTGATCCTCCCTTTCAGGGCTTCGGCCTCAGCGGGCGTGATTTCGCCTTCCGCGGCAAGGACATCCGTATTCTCCCGGATCTTTTCCTTTGCTTTGTCGAGCGTCGGCTGCCGGTGGTTGTAAAGCGTTACCGCATAGCCATAGCGGGCAAAAATCTGTGCCATGGAGTGCCCCATGGTCCCCGCACCCGCGATCGTGACTTTTCTGATTTCTTTCATAGGTCCTGCTCCTTTCATTCCCGGTCTGCAAATTCCTGTTCCAGGGCTTCGCGCAGGGCGTCCGCTTCCTTTGCAGAAAGCGTGATGCCCTTGCCCATCTTGGTGTGGTCCGGTGACCAGTCACGGATATCATATTTCGGCGCCGCACCGTTCCACGACACTACATTCAGTTCTTTTTTCCAGCCGCTGCTCTTTTCAGAAAGCACGGCTGCCTGCTTTACGATCTCGAATCTTACTTCTGCCATTGGGGGATCCCTCCTGACGGGCTGCAGTGATAGTCTGACAAAAAGGAGCGATGGACGCTCCCGACTGCTATTATAGCACAGGAGCCCTCCTCTGCTGTCCTAAAAGCCGTACCGCAGCAGCGGGCAGGGCCGGCAGCATGCTTTAAAGAGATGGCGCTCCTTTCCGCCCCGCCGCAAAACAAAAGACCGCCGCCCGATCCCGCGGGAAGCGGTCCTGCTTTTTATCCATTTGTACCGGGAGCCGGTTTTCCCTGCTCCCACACCTTTACGCTGACGTGGATCTCCTGGGCTGCCGCGCCGTAGTAAATCCCCCGGTTCATCGGGCAGTCGCGGGCATCCCGTCCCACGGCGATGCGGATGTGCTTGTCCGCCGCCGCGATGTCGTTGGTCGGATCCAGGCCGAACCAGCGCCCGTCATCGAGGACTTCAACCCAGGCGTGGCTTTCGCCCTCGCCGATCAGGAAGCCTGTCACATAGCGGGCCGTGATCCCGCCCAGCCTGCAGAGTGCGATCATCACATGCGATTCGTCCTGGCAGACGCCGGCACCCAGGGCCATGGCCTCCTCGGCCGTCGTGTCCATGCCCGTCCGGCCCTTTGTATAGGCGATCGCCTCATGGACTTCATGCATGATGATCCGTCCCTGCACAAGGGGGCTCTTCCCGGCAAGACAGGGTGCGAGCCGATCCGCATAGAACTTCTTCAGCTGCGGACCCGGCGCGGTCAGTTCACTGCCGTAGCGGAACTTGACGAGCTCTTCATAGCGTTCTGCCGGCATACTGTCCGCCAGTCCCGTCGTCACGGTACCCGTTTCGCGGAAGCGGAAGCGGGTCAGCGGCGAATCGTCAAAACCGCAGAGCAGTACATTGCCAAAGGGATCCGTTCCCTGCCACCAGCATTCACCCGGTTCCAGCCGGGTCGTCAGGGTCGTCACCTGCTGCACGGCGCAGCTCCGGGGGCTGACCCTCAGCGTATAGCAGTTTCCCCGTATGGGTGCGGAATACCGGATCTCCATCTGGTAGGCAAAACACAGTCTGGTGCTCATCGAATCAAATTAGCTCCAATCTCGTCGACTTTCTGCAGGATCTCACCATAATTGAGGGGGGACTCCTTCCCCAGTGCCATCAGACAGTCGATGGTCCCCTGATCATAGTTCAGGCCCGTCTTGGGGATCCGGCCGCTCAGGCGTCGGATCTCATGGGCCACTTCTCCGGCATCATACCGCAGACGGGCGTACATGTCAATCCTTTCGATCCGTTTTCCCGTCTTCAGGATGCTCCGGACCTGCTCCGAATCGATGACGTCGTCCACGATCCCCCAGAAAGCCAGGATATGGTCCACCAGATCCCGCAGCGGGATCAGCGGTGCCGGAGCCGTCTCGGCCCGTTTCAGATCGTAGATCGTCATTTCCACATAGGCCAGGCACTGGGTCCCCAGCTCGCCCCGGAGCAGGATCGCATTGTCATAGGCCCGGTCCAGGGTCGAACGGATGGAATCGGGATTGGAGGCATCGAAGGGATACCGTTTTACGAAGTCCTCCCGGGAGCTGTAGATATTGGGGATGCCCATCCGCTGGCAGTAGGCCCCGTAGCTGTCCTGCGTTTCATCGATCAGCCGGTCATATTCCCGGTTGTACATCCGAAGGGTCGTGTAGACCCGTTCTATATAGCGGCCCAGCCAGAAGAGGCAGTCCGACTGATTTACCGTGATAATACCCATGTGTCTTTGAAACCTCCTCCCTGAGATGAATTGACGATGAAGGAATCCGGTTTGGTCGTGAACCGGGTCAGGCCGCTGTGCCAGACCATCGGTTCGTCAGCCAGGAGGACGAAGGCACGCAGATCGGCCTTGCGCGGCACCCGGCTGCCGTCCTTGTCGATGATGTCCAGATCCTGGAAATCGATGACATTCTGGGCGATGAAGCGGCGCGGATCCTTTGCGAGCTGGGCCTTGAAGTCTTTTTTCTGTTCCTCCGTCATCTTGCTTGCGAAGACGACGCCGTACCCGCCCGCTTCGGATACATCCTTCCATACGAGCTCGTCGAAATGCGCCTGGCAGTAGTCCATGTCCTCCTTGTAAAAAGGCAGGTACGTGGGCGCGTTCTGCAGGATCGGTTCTTCTTCCAGATAATAATGGATCATCCTGGGCACGAAGTAATAAATGCCCTTGTCATCGGCCACGCCGTTGCCGACCGCATTCAGGATCGCCACATTGCCCGCGCGGAAGGCATCGTACAGATGGGGCACGCCGATCAGCGAATCCTTGTAGAAGTTCATCGGGTCCAGATACTCATCGGACAGGCGGCGGTAGATGGCACCCACGCGCTCCTTCCTGCCGTTGTAGTTCTTATAGTAGACCTGGTTGTCCTCCACGACGAGATCCGTTCCGCTGACCAGCTTGGCTCCCGTCTTTTCGGCCAGATAGGAATGTTCGAAATAGGCCGAGTTGAAGCGGCCCGGCGTCAGGACCACGGAAAGGCCTCCGCAGCTTACGTAGTCCATGGTCTTTTTGAGCATCTTCGCATAATTGCGGTTGTCGTCGATGCGGATATCCCGGAACGTCTCAGGGCAGCAGATGCGGCAGATCTCGCGTGCGATGAGCGGATAGGAAGCACCGCTCGGGACCCGCAGATTGTCTTCCAGGATGTACCATTTCCCGTCCTTGCCTTTGACCAGGTCGATGCCCGAGATATGGTTGTAGATGCCTTTGGGCGGCACCACGCCGTCACATTCCGCCATGTATCCTTTGGACATGAAGATGAAATCTTCCGGGATCACTTTATCCTTGACGATGGCCTTGGCCCCGTAGATATCATTGAGGAATTCGTTCAGAGCCCGGGCTCTCTGTTTCAGGCCCCGTTCCAGATAAGCGAATTCATCCGCTTCGATGATCCTTGGGATCGCGTCGAACGGAAAAAGCTGTTCCTTGAATTGATTGTTCTTGTAAATGCTGAATTTGACCCCGTAACGAGCCAGCAGCTGATTGACGTTGTCCGTATGCTTCAGCAGTTCCAGTTCAGCAGGAAAGCCCATAATTTAATCAGTCCCCCCATAAATATAGCTGGCAGCATCAAAGAAGTCAGGCCCGCGCGAAGCCTGGATCCGTGCTGTTTTTATTTTACCGCTAAATTTTCATGTTTGCAACAATAATTGTTTTATACAACACTTTATCTTTTCATTTTGTATCACATAGTATTAAAATGAAAGTTTTTTGTACATTATTAATAATCGTTCGAAATTACATATTTTTATGAGTTTCCGGCTTCACTGCATAAGTTGCTTTGAGACAACAAAAAAGCAGCCCCCGGTCAATGCACGATTGACACAGGAGCTGCCTGGCACCTTGCTATTTCTGTTTGATCTTGCCGTCCCCGTCCATCTTATGCAGCATCTTCTGGATTTCCTGCATAAAATTATTGACGTCGGCGAACTGCCGGTAGACCGAAGCGAACCGGACGTAGGCGATCTGATCCACCTTTTCCAGATGCTTCATCACCGTTTCCCCGATCAGCGAGGATTTGACTTCGTTCTCCCCGGACGTACGGAGCTCGGCTTCCACCTCGGAGGCGATTCCCTGGATCTGGTCATAGGAAAAAGGCCGTTTCTCAAATGCGCGCAGAAGTCCCGCAATGAGTTTATGGCTGTCGAACATTTCCCGGCGCCCGTCTTTTTTGATGACGAGCAGCGGTGCGACTTCATATTTCTCATACGTCGTGAACCGGCGTCCGCACTTGGGACACTCGCGCCTGCGGCGGATGGCTGTCCCGTTGTCACTGGAGCGGGAATCGATGACACGGCTGTCTTCGTAGGAACAGAAAGGGCACTTCATGGCACATTCCCTCTTGCTTACTTACGGAGCCAGGGCGGAATCTCGCTCGTCGGGCTGTTGAAGGAAGAAATCTTGGAGGCAGCCGCATTTTCGGCGGACTTGGTCAGCTTGCTCTGCGGAGTCTCCGGCTTCTTGAAGTTCATCGGTTTCGGGCTCTTGGCAGCGGAACCGCCGTCGTCGATGCCCGTGGCGATCACGGTGACGCGGATGGCGTCATCCATTGTTTCGTCGATGGTGGCACCGAAGATGATGGTGGCGTCCGGATCCACAGCATCCGTGATGATCTTGGAAGCTTCGTTGACATCGATCAGGGACAGGTTCGGGCCGCCCGTGATGTTCAGCAGCACACCCTTGGCACCGGAAATGGTGCTGTCCAGCAGCGGGCTCTTGACAGCTGCTTCCGCAGCGGCCGCAGCGCCTTCTTCACCGTTGGCCGTACCGATACCCATCATGGCGGAGCCGGCGTTGGACATGATGGTCTTCACATCGTTGAAGTCCACGTTGATGAGGCCGGGCACGCTGATCAGGTCGGAAATGCCCTGGACGCCCTGACGCAGGACATCATCGGCGATCTTGAAGGCGTCCATCATGGAAGTCCTTCTGTCCACGACCTGGAGCAGACGGTCGTTCGGGATCGTGATCAGGGCGTCGACCTTGGCTTTCAGGTTGGCGATTCCCTGTTCCGCGACGTTATAGCGGCGGCGTCCTTCGAAGGTGAACGGTTTGGTGACGACACCCACCGTCAGGGCACCCGCTTCTTTTGCACATTCAGCCACGATATGGGCTGCGCCGGTACCGGTACCGCCGCCCATGCCGGCCGTGACAAAGACCATGTCGGCCCCTTTCAGGAGCTCGGCGATCTGGTCCTTCGATTCTTCGGCAGCCTGTTCGCCTCTTTCAGGATCGGCGCCGGCACCCAGGCCCTTTGTGACTTCTTCACCGATCTGCAGTTTGGTCGGGGCTTTAGATCCCTGCAGCGCCTGGGCGTCACAGTTGACCGCGATGAATTCCACACCCTGCAGTCCCGTATCAATCATGCGGTTGACAGCGTTGTTGCCGCCGCCGCCCACACCGATAACCTTGATTTTCTCTAAGGGCTGTTGGGCAGCCTTTGCATTGTCGGATTGTTGATACATATCCATGATCCTCCTCACATCAGTTCCATTTTGTGGTATAACTGGAAGATTTTATTATAATCTGTATTATAGTATACCATCACAAAGGCAAGATTTCACGCCTTTTTATTCGAATTCGTCCTATTTCTTCATAAAGAGACGGCGAATGATGGCAATATTGTTGAAGATCCGGAGACCGAAGGCCACGAGGGCCACATAATACAGGTCGATCCCGAGTCTCATCCCGAAATAACAGAGAAAGACAGCGAACAGGCCATTGGCAAAAAAGCCGCTGATGAAGATGCTGCTGTCATAGGTCCCTTCCTTCACAGCCCGCAGGCCGCCGAAAGCCGCATCGAGGGAAGCCATGAAGGCGACGGCCACAAGCTTGCTGTAGAGCTGCGGAAAGACCGGGAGATACACACCGATGGCGATCCCCAGGGCCAGTCCGAGGATGGCAAAAACGATCATGCTCCTCCCTCCTTCGGTTTGGCGAATTCGTAATGGCGCGTCCCCTTGTAAGCCGGAATCACGACATCATCGTCCTTCCTGAGATCCACATTGATGCCCCAGAACTTCAGGGTCTCGATGACACCGCCGCGCAGGCGCAGCGCGCTCTCCAGCGTTTTGGGATCCCCGATGGCCCGGATCACGTAGGGCGGTGAGAACCGGGTGTTGTTCACGGATACGGTCGGGCCGGCGCAGCGCACTTCGGACACGTCGAGGATCCGCTCCTCGTTCATGGCGAGGGCTTCGGCGCCGCCGGCACGCAGTTCATTCAGGATCCGCAGCAGGTCATCATCATGGATGATATGGAGGTTTGGGTCCTCGCCGGCTTTGGTCGGCAGCATGCTGTCGTTCAGCGTCACCACGACGCCGGGACCGTGGAGTTCCGTCTCCCCGGCATACATCTTGAGTTTCTGCATCCCCTTCCGGCTGTCCTCGCTGCCTGCCAGGTCTTTTTCCATATGCTGCAGGCGCTCCTGCAGTTCCTGGTTCGCTTTTTCCGTCGTCTTCAATTTTTCCACCAGTTCCTCCGCCCGCTGCTGATTGACGGAATGGCGGGCATTTTCCGCACTGCGGAACTGGGTGGAAACCATGACGCCGAGCACGAGGCAGACAAGGAAGGTGAAGAACTTTTCCTTTTTATCGGTGTACCGCATATCGTCTCCTTCTACTCGACTTTGATGTAGGGCACTTCGTACGTCATGTCGATGTACCGGGCCCTGATCTTTTTCTGTTCCAGATCATCGCACAGGGAGATGAATGTGTCGACGCGCCGGAGCGCATTCTCGCCGCTGCCCACGATGAAGGGCACACCGCCCTCCAGATGCAGGGTGATCAGCATGCGGTCATCCAGGGAGATCTCGGAAATGCGGTCCGCAATGGAAGCGGGCAGTTTTTCCAGGAAGGCGAACATCGCCTTGAGATCCGCATCCTCGATGAAATCGCCCGGTTCCGGATCTTCCAGGGAAAATCCCGTCACGAGCGGTGCCGTCGCATCCTGGATGGCATTTTCCGTGGAAAGGACACAGCCGTCATAGGCGATCTTGGCGAAATTCCCGTTTTCACAGTGCATATAGACAGCCGGTTCCCGTTCCCGGACCGTCACCGTAAGGTAATTGGGCCAGCTGTAGGAAATGTCGGCCTTCTGGATCCGGACATCTTTCTTGAGGGCCGCTTCCATTTTACTGCGGTCGATCGTAAAGATATTGACCGGTTCCTCCAGGCCGCCGGCGTCCATGACTTCTTCCAGGGTCACATATTTGTTGCCCGAAAGCCTGACATGGCCGAAGTGGAACCAGGGCTGATGGACCAGCACATAGATCCCGGCGGCAGCGGCGATAAGACCGAGGAGCGCACCTGCTGCCTTGGGCGAAAGCCGGGGCAGCGGAATATGGAAGCGGAAACGGGGCCGCCGGCGGCGGCGCTTCCTGGGAGGCTCCTCCCGGGGCGGACGCTGTGAGCCGCCCTCTTCACGGGGCGCCTCTTCAGGGTGCCGGCGGAAGGACGGCGGCGGTACCCGTCTTTCATTTTCCGGCGGATCCGGGACGACGGGACGGCGGAACGGCTGTCTGTTCCATCTTGGCGTATCCATCTCAGCAGTGAGCCGTCAGCAGGATCTTTTCGCAGAGATCCGGGAAGGACAGCCCCATGGCACCGGCTGCTTTCGGGATCAGGCTCGTCGCCGTCATGCCGGGCACCGTATTGACTTCGAGGCAGATGAAATTCCCCGCCTCGTCCACGATCTCATCCACCCGGGCGACACCGCTGCAGCCCAGGGCCGTGTAGGCCTTGACAGCCTCTGCCTGCAGCCGCCCGGTCAGTTTCTCCGGAAACGGTGCCGGGCAGGTATAGGTCGTTGCCCCATGGGTGTATTTATTATGATAATTGTAATAATCCGTGTGCGGTTCGATCAGCACGAGGGGCATGGGAACGGGACGGCCTTCCGCATCCACCATGACGCCCGCGGCCACTTCCCTGCCCTTGAAGAACTGTTCTGCCAGGACGAGGCTGCCGTAGGAAAACGCGTCTTCAAGCGCCTTGTCGAGTTCCGCCTCGCTCCGGACGATGGTCACGCCGATGCTGGAACCCTGTTCCGCCGGCTTGACGACGGCCGGGATCCCCAGTTCCTCCAGGATGCGCGTTTTGGCAGAAGCCGCGTCCTTTTTGGTGAGATAGACGGCCTTTGCCGTCGCCACACCGTTTGCCGCGAAAAGTTTCTTCGTATAGAATTTATTCATCGCCAGGGCACTTGCAAGGACGCCGGAACCCGTGTACGGGATCCCCATCATTTCCAGTGCGGCCTGGACACGGCCGTCCTCGCCGTAGAGCCCGTGGATGGCGTTGAATACGACGCGGGCACCGCTTGCTTCGATCTGCTGCGTGAAGATGGCAGGATCCAGGTCGACCATCACCGCGTCATAGCCTTTTTCTTTCAAAGCCTCTGCAATGGCTGAACCCGTATGGAAGGAGACTTCCCGTTCCTTGGAAGGGCCGCCCCAGACGACTGCAACTCTCTCATTCTTTTTCACTTGCCTGCCTCCGTTCTAAAGCCTTAACCAGATTTTCCCCGAGCTGGACGATATTGCCGGCGCCGATGGTCATGACAAGATCCCCCGGCCTGACGATGCTTACGAGGTAATCCTGGATCGCATCGAATCCGGACATGTAGGTGACATCCTGTCCCGTCTTCTCCCGGATGATGTCCGCCAGCGCCTCGCCTGTCACTCCCGGGATCGGGTCCTCACTGGCCGCATAGATATCGGTCACGATGAGCTTGTCGCACTTCCTGAAAGCGACGGCGAACTGATCATGGAGCAGTTTGGTCCGCGTATAGCGGTGCGGCTGGAAGACGCAGATCAGCCGTTTGGGCTGGGTCTGGCGCGCCGCCTCGAGGGTGACCCGGATCTCCGTGGGATGATGGGCATAATCGTCGACGACCCAGACACCGCCGCATTTCCCCTTCGTCTCGAAGCGCCGTTTGGCACCGCGGAACTTCTCCAGGGATGTCATGATGGTGTCCATATCGAGGCCCAGTTCACGGGCTGCCGCAACGGCGCCCAGGGAATTGAGCACGTTGTGACGGCCGGGGATGACCAGGTGGCCGTGGCCGATGACATCCCCGTGATAGAGGACATCGTAATGGGTGCCGTCCGCGTCAGTGGTGATGTTCGCTGCCCGGTAGTCCGCGTCCTCCGCATCGATCCCGTAGGACACGACGCGGCTCGGCGTCTTCCGGCCCACTTCACGCACTTTGGCATTGTCCCAGCAGAGTACGGCCGTGCCGTTGGCCTTGATCTGGTCGACGAACTGCTGGAACGCTTTCTGGATATTCTCCTCGCTGCCGTAATGATCCAGATGGTCGTTTTCGATATTGGTCACGACGGCAATGTAGGGTCTGAATTTCAGGAAGGACCCATCGCTCTCGTCCGCTTCCGCCACGACATAGTCGCTGTGGCCGTTCACGGCATTGGAGCCCAGGTTGCTGACGACGCCGCCGACGACGACCGTCGGATCCAGCCCGCCCTCACAGGTGATCAATGACAGCATGGAGCTTGTCGTCGTCTTGCCGTGGGCGCCGGCCACGGCGATGCCCTTGTGTTTGTTCATCAGGTAGGCCAGGACATCGCTGCGGTGGATGATCGGGACCTGCCGCCGTTTGGCTTCCACGACTTCGGGATTGTCCTCGTGGATGGCTGTCGACACGACGACGGCCTCCGCCCGCTCGATCTGGCATGCCGCATGGCCGATGAAGACAAGAGCTCCCTCCCGGGCGAGCTTCGTCGCCATGTAGCCGGGCTTCGCATCCGATCCGGAGACATGGTAGCCGCGCTTGATGAGCACATGGGCAAGTGCGCTCATGCCGGCCCCGCCGATGCCGATGAAGTGTATGTTTTTGACTTTGTCTAAGTCGAGCACTATGAATTCCTCCTGTTGCAGTACACCATTTCCAGTGCCTCTTTTGCAATCAGATCCGCCGCATCCGGCTTTCCCGCCTTGAGTGCTTCCTTGTGCATGATCCTCAGTGCATCAGGGTCTTCGAACAGTTTCTTGATATGGTCAAGCAGGATATCGCCGTTCAGATCCCTGTCGAGGATCACCTCGGCCGCTCCCATGGCTGCAATGGCCCGGGCGTTGTATTCCTGATGGTTGGCCGTTGCGTACGGATAGGGGACGAGGATGGACGGGATGCCCCGTGCCATCAGCTCGGCCAGCCCGATGGCGCCGGCCCGGGACACGGCAAGATCCGCCGCCGCAAGGGCCAGCGGCATTTCATGCAGGTACGGGACGATATGGATATTGCTGCAGCTTTCCGCGATGGACCCGACGGCCTCCATATGGGAGGCATAGCCGAGCGTCCCCGTCGCGTGCAGGATCTGGATGCTGCGGCTCCCCGCCAGGGCTTTCTCCACGGGGATCATGCTCTCGTTGATGGTCCGGGCGCCCCGGGAACCGCCGAAGACGAGGAGTGTCTTCATGGCCGGGTCGAGCCCGAATTTGCGGATCCCCTCTTCCCGCGAAGCTTCCAGCACTTCGGCCCGGACGGGATTGCCCGTCACGATCTTCTGTGCCGACCCCGGAAAATAGCGCTCGCCCGCTGCGTATCCCAGAAAGACCTTGTCGACGAAGCGGGACAGGATCTTATTGGTCACGCCGGGCATGGCGTTCTGCTCCTGGATGCACGTGGCGACGCGCTTCATGGCGCCCCAGAACAGCACGGGGCCGCAGACGTACCCGCCCGTCCCGACGACGAGCTCGGGATCGATCCGGTTGATGAGGGAATAGGCATCCCCCATACCCAAGAGGAGCTTTCCGGCGCTCTTCAGCGTGCCCAGGCCCAGATGGCGCTCAAAGCCCGCCACCCGGATGAATTCCAGCGGATAGCCGTAGCGCGGCACGATGTCCTTTTCGAGGCCCTTCCGGGTGCCCACAAAGGTGATCTCCGCCTGCGGCTCCTGTTTCTTGATCGCATCGGCAATGGTCAGGGCAGGATAGATATGGCCGCCTGTCCCGCCGCCGGCAATTACGACTTTCACGCTTTTTCCTCCTCCGCTTTTGCCGCAAGGGCTCTGACGAGTTTCTTGAAGACCCTTCCCCGTTCCGGGAAGTTCGCGAACATATCATAGGAAGAACAGGCCGGGGACAGCAGGACCACTTCCGGTGGTTTTGCGATGCTGTAGGCCTTGTTGACCGCGTCTTCAAAAGATCCGTCGATCATGATGATGTTCTTTACGTGATTCTTTTTCGCTGCCTCACAGAAACGCTGGCGGGCCTCCCCGAGAAGGATCAGGGCATCGGTCTTTTTGGCGCACATCTGCATGAAGTCGTCGAGTCCCGTCATCTTGTCATGCCCGCCCGCAAGGAGCACCACATGGCCGTCCTTGAAAGCCTCGAGCGCCTTGACGGCAGAATCGGTGTTCGTCGCCTTGGAGTCGTTGTAATAAGGGACGCCCTTGATGGTCGTCACATACTCCAGGCGGTGCTCCACACCCTCGAACGCCTTGAGGACTTTTGCCATGTTTTCATTCGTCACTCCGGCAAAATGCGCGCACAGGATGGCACCGAGGACATTCTGTTCATTATGGGCGCCAAAGATCTTGAGGTCGCTCACTTTGCAGATGCGGTCGCGGCGGCCGTCCAGGGCCAGCACGAACCAGCCGTCCTCCACACAGGCACCTTCGCTGAGTACTTTTTCGGTGCTGAAGAAGTAGACGCGGCTCTTTGCTTTCGGAGCAAGTTTCCGCGTATTTTCGTTGTCATGGTTCAGGATCAGCACATCATCCGGCGTCTGGTTGGCAAAGATCTTTGCCTTGGCGGCGATGTAGTTTTCCATATTGCCGTGGCGCTCGAAATGGTCCGGCGTGATATTGACGATCAGCGCGATCTGCGGACGGAATGTCGTCGTCCCTTCCAGCTGGAAGCTCGACAGCTCCGCAGCCACGACGGACTCCGGTCCCATATGCTCCAGTTCCTTGGAAAGAGCAAAGCCGATGTTTCCGGCCACCGTCGTGGGCACCGGCAGGGTCTCCAGCATGCGTCCCACCAGAGTCGTCGTGGTGGTCTTGCCGTTCGTGCCGGTGATCCCCACCCATTTTCCCTTGTAAAGACGGCTGGCTTCCTCCGCTTCGCCGATGATTTCCATGTCCAGTTCCCGGGCCTTCTTCACGACATCCGTCGTAAACGGGATGCCCGGCGAGATGATGAACAGGCTGCTTTCTTTCAGATACGGTTCCGGATCTTCCCCAAAGACGACCCGCCCGCCTTTTTGCGTAAAACCTTCCAGAAAAGCCGGATCCAGCTTTTTCTCGTCATCGTTGTACAGGATGACCCTGTCCCCCCGGTCCGCAAGGACCTGGGATACTCCCTGGCCGCTGATGCCGGCCCCATATACAAATACCGTTCTGAGATTTTCCAATAGTGACGCCCCCTCTAATGAAAACGCTTAGGCAGGCCCGGGAAAAGAGCTGCCCCGGATCTGCAAAGACTCCCGCAGACAAAGCTTCCGCACCGGAAGGACTGCCGGTCACCGCAGTACGTACAGCAGCACACCCAGTCCCGAACAGATTATGCTGGCAAGGCAGAATCTGGCGACGACCGTCGTCTCCGGCCAGCCTCCCAGCTCAAAATGATGATGGATCGGCGTCATGCGGAAAATCCGCTTGCCGCCGGTTTTTTTGAAATAAAGGACCTGCATGATGACCGATACGGTTTCCACCACATAGACCCCGCCGATGAGCACCAGCAGGATCTCCGTATGCGTGCCGATGGCGGCCGCAGCCACGGCGCCGCCAAGAGCCAGGGAACCCGTATCCCCCATGAAGACTTTGGCAGGGTAATGGTTGTAGCGCAGAAAGCCCACACAGCTCCCGAAGACAGCGAGCGAGAACAGGCATTCATGCGGCAGCCCGGCCAGCGATGCGATGGCGGCAAAAGCCAGCATGACCGGGATGGTCACCCCTACGGCGAGCCCGTCGAGCCCGTCGGTCAGGTTCACCGCGTTGGTCGTCCCCACGAGGAGCAGCAGGATGAAGACCGGGTAGAAATACCCCAGATCGACACTGGCATTGACCAGGGGGATCCAGATCTTCGTGCTGTACACATCACCGGGATAGAGCAGATAGACGGCGGCCACCAGGATCTGGAGGGCCATCTTCTGCTTTGCCGTAAGGCCGAGATTGCGTTTAAAGAAAATCTTCAGGCCGTCATCGATGAAACCGATCAGGCCGTACCCTGTGAAGAGCCACAGGGCCACGATGATATGGGGATCGAAGGGGATCCACATCAGGCAGGCCACGATCACGGCGAGGATCATCATGATCCCGCCCATCGTCGGCGTGCCGCTCTTTTTCATATGCTCCTTCGGGCCGCATTCCCGGATGCTCTGGCCGAAATGCCACTTGCGGAGTTCCGGGATCAGGAATTTGCCGATCAGCACCGTCAGGGCAAAAGAGGTGATCACTATCCAGAATTCATTCATGGGAAGCGCCGTCCTTTGCAAACGCAAGGCCGATGACCTTGTCTACTTCCATGGAATGAGAACCCTTGCAGAGAACGACATCGCCGGGCCGGACGATCTCCCGCAGGCAGCGGGCCGCTTCTTCCTTACTGGCGACATAGTGGACGGAGACGCCGCCCTCCCGGGCAGCTTCCGCCATGGCTTTGCAGAGCGGACCGTAGCAGATCAGTTCCGCCACCCCGTACTGGGCGGCCCACTGCCCGACGCTGCGGTGCCCTTCCTCGGAGGCGCTGCCCAGTTCGAGCATATCGGCCAGCACCGCCACGGCGCGGCCCCTCCCGTGGGCTTTGACGACGCTCGTCAGCGTCTTGAGCCCCGCTTCCATCGAAGCAGGCGCGGCATTATAGGCATCATTGATGACGGTCACATCACCGAATTCAAGGATTTCCTGACGCATGCCGGTCAGTTTGATGGTCCCGATGGAATAGGCAATCTCGTCATCGGGCACGTCATACAGTTCCGCCATGGCGATCGCGGCGAGCGCATTCATCACATTGTGCTCACCCAGAAGGGGCATGGCGACGCTCCTTTCGGCGCCCGTGATCTTACTCGTATAGGTAAAGCGCGTCAGGAGCCCGTCGGACGTGATGTCCCTTGCCATGACATCGCAGTCCGTATGGATGCCGTATGTCGTGACCTTCGCGCCGGTCTCCATGGCCCGCACGCGGGGATCATCGCCGTTCAGGACGGCCAGGTTCTGCGCGGTGAAATCTTCCAGGATTTCGCTTTTGGCCTTCGCGATGTTTTCGATGCTGCCCAGAAGCTCCAGATGGGTCTCTCCCACGTTCGTGATGATCGCCGCATCGGGGCGGGCGATCTTCTTCATGGCCCGGATCTGTCCCAGTCCGCGCATCCCCATCTCCACGACGGCAAATTCCGTATCCGGACGGATCAGAAAGAGCGTCTTGGGCAGGCCGATCTCGTTGTTGAAATTCGCCTGCGTCTTGATGACCTTGTATTTACTGGCGAGCAGTGCCGCCACCATATCCTTTGTGGATGTCTTGCCGTTGGAGCCGGTGATGGCTATGACGCGCACGCCTTTCATGCTCATCCGGTAGGCGGAAGCGATCTGCTGATAGGCCGCAAGCGTGTCAGGGACGATGAAAGAACGGTTTTCCGTCCCCGGTACCGCATGGTCTGTCAGGACTGCTGCGGCGCCTTTTTCCAGAGCCGACACGGCAAAATCATGGCCGTCGAATTTTTCACCCCGCAGTGCCACAAAGAGGGTCCCCGCTCTGACATCACGGGAATCGGTCGTAACATCCGCGAATTCAAGTCCGTCGGGCAGCGTTGTCCGTGCCGCTGTCGCCGCTTTGATCAATTTTGTACTAAGCATCTGCTTTCCCCTTCCGGAAATAGTCCCGGACCACTTCCCCATCATCGAAATGGATGGTTCTGTCCTTCAGGATCTGATAATTTTCATGGCCCTTACCGGCAATCATTATAACATCATCGGGGGCTGCATGGGAAACAGCAAATTCGATCGCTTCCCGGCGGTCAGGGATGGTATGGATCTCCTTTGCTTCCGGAGCATCCGTAAGACCCGCCTCGATATCGCGGATGATCTGATCCGGATCCTCGCTGCGCGGATTGTCGCTCGTCACCACGATGCAGTCCGCCAGGTCCAGGGCGATGCGGCCCATGATGGGGCGCTTTTTACGGTCCCGGTCCCCGCCGCAGCCGAAGACGCACCAGAGCTTCCCCTTTGTGATGCCCCGCGCCGTATGGAGCACGTTCTCCAGACCGTCCGGCGTATGCGCATAATCCACGATGACTGTAAAGGGCTGGCCGGCCTCGATCAGCTGGAACCTTCCGGGCACGCCGCCGAATGCATCGAGGCCGCGGACGATGTCCTCTTTGGAAAGGCCCTCTGCCAGAGCGCAGCAGACTGCCGTCATCACATTGTACATATTGAACTCGCCCGTGATATGGAGGTCGAGATCCATCTCGCCCACGGGCGTCGCAAGCTTCAGCTCCATCTGCTTGGCCCCGGCACGGAACGAAAGCGGATGCACATCATTCGTGTCCGCCTTGCCGTAGGTCAGGATCTTTGTCCTGACGCGGTCCATGATGAGGGGCGAGCTCGGATCATCCATATTGAACACCGCCGTCTTGCGCGGCTTCTTCCCTTCGTGGAGATGCGTGAAGAGGAGTGCCTTGGCTTCCCGGTAATTTTCCATGGTCTTGTGGAAATCCAGGTGGTCCTCAGTGATGTTCGTGAGGGCTGCTGTATCATACTCGATGCCGGCCACGCGGTCCAGTGCAAGGGCATGGGACGAGACTTCCATGACACAGGTGTCACAGTGCGCCTCCACCATACGGTAGAGCGTCTTCTGCAGGTCCACCACATCCGGTGTCGTATTGTGGGAGACTTCCTTCTGATCCCCGATCATGATGTTGATGGTGCCGATGAGCCCGACCTTGTGGCCCGTACGGGTCAGGAGGTCCCGCAGGATATTGGTGGTCGTCGTCTTGCCGTTCGTGCCCGTGACGCCGATCATCCGCATCTTGCCGGCCGGATAGTCATAGAACCAGGGTGCCAGTTCCGTCATCGCCCGGTTCGTGTCATCCACCCGGATTTTGACGACGCCGGCGGGCACTTCCACATCATCTTCCACAAGGACTGCCGCGGCTCCCTGGCCGGCAGCCTTCCCGATATACTGATGGCCGTCCGTATGGACGCCTTTCAGGCAGATAAAGAGACTTCCCGGTGCGGCCGTACGGGAGTCGATGGTCAGGTCGTTAATGGTCCTTCCCCCGGCATCCCCCGTCACACGGGCGCCCGGTATATGATTGATTACGTCGGTCAGATTACGGATCATCTGGGATTCCTCCTTAAAGCTGCTGGCTGTGCAGAAAGAGCCGGATACGGCGCCTGTCCCCTGCTGCAGGGACGGGCAATCACAAAAGGCAGCCTTGCGGCTGCCTCCTACGTATCCAACAAGAGCACAGCATCCAGCGCCATTCTCATTTTTTCTGTGGCGTTTTTTCCATGCGCACGTAGATGTTGCTCCTTGCTGTACTCAGTCCTGACTTTTTGCTGGCGATTCCGGCAATCCGCTCAGGGCTGCGCAGGCGCTCCACATCCATCTTGAGCGTCTCGTTCTCATCGAGCAGATCTGCCTCCTCCTGCTTCAGCTGTATCAAGTCACTGGTTTTGGTCACATACATTTCGCTTAATGCAACACCACCAAAATAACATATTATAACCAATGCGGCCATAAATACAACCAGTCTCCGGACAGATTTTAAATTTGCTTTTTCTTTTTTCAGTTTTCTACGGACGATTTCTTCTTCCGGAGCTTCCTGAAGTGCTTCCGATCCGTAGTTATATGCTGTATGTGAAGGCCAGCGCGGCGCTGCGCGCCAGTCCCTTCTGCCGCTGTACATGATCCTATCCCCTTATCAAATCTTTTCTGCACCCCGGAGCCTGGCACTCCTGGCTCTCGGATTATCACTCAGTTCTTCTGCGGTGGGAACGAATTCCTTCTGTTTCTTCAGTTCCGGCACGTGGCCGCATACGCAGACAGGCAGTTCCGGCGGGCAGATGCAGCCGCGGGCCATGCGTTTGAAGCACTGCTTGATGATCCGGTCTTCCAGAGAATGGAACGTGATGACACCGATGCGCCCGCCCTTTTTCAGATGGGCGACGGCGGTCTCCATCGTGCTGTCAAGGATCTTCAGTTCATCGTTCACTTCGATCCGGATCGCCTGGAATGTCCGCTTGGCGGGATGGGGCCCATCCTGTCTGGCACCTTTGGGGATGGCGGCCTTGATGACTGCCACGAGTTCTCCGGTCCGCGTCAGCGGCTTTTCCCGGCGTGCTTTGACGATGAACTGGGCAATGCGGCGGCTCCAGCGTTCTTCGCCGTACTTGTAGATGACGTCGGCCAGCGCTTCTTCACTGTAGCCGTTGACGATATCCGCTGCCGTCCGCTTCGCTTCCTGGTCCATCCGCATATCGAGCGGACCGTCCTGCATATAGGAAAATCCCCGTTCCGGCGTATCGAGCTGATAGGAGGAAACGCCAAGATCAAAGAAGATCCCGTCCGCTGCGGCAATGCCGAGCCCGTCCAGGATGCTTCCGAGGTTCCGGAAATTGTCATGCACGATCCGGACCCGGCAGGACACATCCTTCAGCCGCTGCGAAGCTGCCGCGATGGCATCTTCGTCCTGATCGATCCCGACAAGGAGCCCGGCCGGTTCGAGCCGCTCTGCGATGGCGTGGGAATGGCCCGCGCCGCCGAGCGTGCAGTCCACATAGATCCCGCAGGGATCCTGGACGATCCAGTCTATACTTTCTTTAAGGAGGACACTTTTATGTACGAACTCCACAGCAATCCCCATTCTTCCATTCAGTCTCTGGAAAGACGTTCCACAGCATTTTCCACATCCGCTGCGCTGTCTTCCGAAAATTCATGATAGCGTTCCGTATCCCAGATTTCGGCTTTGTTCCCCACGCCCACGATGGTGACATCCTCACCGATACCGGCATGGCGTCTCAGGTTCGCCGGCAGGAGCACACGGCCCTGCTTGTCCGGTTCCACTTCGACAGCACCGCCAAAAAGGAAACGGGTGATGCTGCGGGCATCCTTATGGGGCAGATCCTGCTGATCCAGTTTCTCCGTCAGGCGGTTCCACGCATCCTGCGGATAAATGGTCAGGCAGCCGTCGAACCCCTTGGTGATGATGAAAGGAGTCCCCAGCGCTTCCCGCATGCGGGCAGGAATGAAAAGACGGCCCTTGCTGTCGAGAGTATGCTCAAATTCGCCCATCAGCATGGACCATCACCCGCCTTTCCGGAAAATTTACACCACTTCAAACCACTTTCTACCACTTTTCACCATTATAATGTTTATAGAGAGAAAAAGCAATCACACAAAAGGGATAAACCACGGGGCTTCCGTCATTTCCGCACTGTCCAAAAAACGGGAAAACCGGCTCCGCGCCCGCCTCTTCGCAGTGCGGGAACGGGCCCGGCCTGCGCCCGTTTTTCCCGCTCCCTCCTGTTGACAAGCTGTGGTATAATGAAATCACGATATTTAATTGTAATTAAGGAGGATTCAGATGGAAAAAGTCACCGAAGATTCCGGTATCATCGAAACCGTTCAAAAACATCCCGAAATCCTGGAGGTCTTCATGGCCTACGGTCTCGGCTGCGTCGGCTGCATGGCTGCCAACTTCGAAACGATCGGCCAGGGTGCCCGCGCCCACGGCCTTGATGTGGATGCCCTGATCGCGGACATCAACGAATGCATCAAAGCAAGCGAAGGCACGGAAGAAGCCAAGGCTGAGCAGTAACCCTGTTCCATACAAAAAAATCACCGCCGGACAATGTCCAGCGGTGATTTTTTTATTCTGATAGGAAAAGGCTGACAGAGACGAAGGCTGCAGGACGCTCCGCAGCAGGCGGAAAAAGGCAACGAAAAAGAGGTACCGCTCTGCGATACCTCCTGGAACAGTATATTATTGAAGTAAAATGGTGCCGGGGACCGGAATCGAACCGGTACGGAGATCGCTCTCCGAGGGATTTTAAGTCCCTTGCGTCTGCCAGTTCCGCCACCTCGGCAGATAGTCAAAAGAAAATTGGAGGCGACACCCAGAATCGAACTGGGGATAAAGGTTTTGCAGACCTCTGCCTTACCGCTTGGCTATGTCGCCAGCCAAATGGAGCGGAAAACGAGATTCGAACTCGCGACCCCCACCTTGGCAAGGTGATGCTCTACCACTGAGCTACTTCCGCATAAAAATGGTGCCTCAGCGCAGAATCGAACTGCGGACACAGGGATTTTCAGTCCCTTGCTCTACCAACTGAGCTACCGAGGCGAAAAATGGCGACCCAGGACGGACTCGAACCGACGATCTCCGCCGTGACAGGGCGGCATTCTAACCAACTGAACTACTGGGCCGTTGTCATGAGCATCTTCTCAGGTGCCATCGACTTGATTATTATACTGCATGGTTTCCGAAACGTCAAGGAGTTTCGTGCCGTTCCCTGTGCGGCCGCACCACAGCTCCGCTGTATTCCATAAGGGATGAGCGATGGGTTGTGAAGCAGACCGCGGACCGCTGCAGGCCGGCTGCCGCCGCAACTCAAAGCATCAAAGCACTCCGCACCTCATAACCCATAACTCACAGTCCATTACAAATAACTTATTCCCCACCGGATACATTCTTTCCGGCATGGAATTTATTGGCGGCCACGGTGATGCAGAACGCGCAGAAAGCGGACGCCGCCATGCTGATGATGAAACCGAGCCAGTTGTTCGACAGGGCCGGAGCTGCCAGGCAGGGCACGTAAGCCGTGCCGTGCACATTGAAGTAGCCCACGAAGAAGCCGCCCACACCGGCGGACAGGATGGCACCGATCATGACCATCTTGTCGGAGAACATGAACGGGTACGCCGCCTCCACGAAGGTCCCGAAGACCAGGTTGATGAAGAGGCCCGGCACGGCGAGTGCCCGGTCATCCTTCCTTCTGGGGCTCACCACATTGGCCAGCGTGATCCCGGCGGACACCATGACGAGGCCCACCATATCGATGGCGCCCAGGAAGGAACTGCCGGTCTTTTCCATTTCCAGCATGATGATCGGAAGGATCGCCGCATGGTACATGCCGCACATGATGGCCGGCCAGATGAGGAGGCCCGCGATGACGCCGCACAGGATGGAGCTCATGGCAAGGGCCGCATCGATCAGGCCGCGGATCCCGTCACCGACGAACGCCGCAAAGGGCGCGATGAAGAGATAGACGATGAGACCTGCGATCAGGCCCGCGATGCCGCCCGCCACGATATTGGCCGTCGTGGCCGGGAAATTCAGCTTAAGGCAGCGGATGAGCAGGTACTCCACAAGGGCTCCTGCGAGGATACCGCCGATCATGCCGCCGATGAGGCCGCCCTTCACGGACAGGATGCCCGTGACGACACCGGCCACGATCGCCACATCGCCGAGCCCGGAGATCTGGTGGCAGGCGACGGTCGCCACGATGACCGGCAGCGCGTCGATCATGGTATTGAAGATGGTCTCAAAATACCCAAGGCCCGGGATCTTGCTGATGATCAGCGTCAGAGCCATGGCGATGAAGCCCGGCAGGGATGCCATCAGCACGCCGTGGAGGCTGATGCGGGAGAGGAGACTCCCCTCTTTCATATGCGCCGTGTCACCCTTGCCGATGGCCGGATGATAGGACAGGTTCCACTCTTTGGCGAGGGCGAACACATTGGCGATGGCCCGTGTCCGGTTGGTCGTCCCCGTGGTGCCCGAAACAGCTGCCACATGGAGCCCCATCGCCTCCGCCTGGGCCATCGAGGTGCCGCCCGTGCCGACCGCGGTCAGCTTCTTCTGAGCGGCTGCTGCAAAAGCCTTCGCATTGGCCCCTTTGGGATCGGCACTGACCAGGATGGCGCCGTCGACCTGCCCGGCAGCGATCTTTTCCGCGATGGCCGCATCTTCCTCTGCCGCCCTTTTGTTCACTTCCGCCAGGGTACCCTGGAAGATGAGCGCCGGTTCCGACCCGTTCCAGGTCCAGAGCCCCGCATGTTCCTCCGGTTTGATCCGGTCCATGGAGGCGCTGGCCGCTATGAACTGGATGGCGCTGATCTCCATGCCGGCCGCCCTGATCTGACGGACGAGCTCACCCAGCAGATTTTCCGGGTCCTTCCCGCCGAGATGGTACAAATTCCCTCCGCTGCTGCCGAGGATCACGATCTGTTTTGCCATGATGCAACTCCCCTTCAGGATCCTTCCCCGGAAGATGCCCGCACGGCAGGTCCCCTGTCCGGAAGCAGGGATCCGATAATATATTTCCAGCTTACTTGCTTTAGCACAGTATGTCAATAATTTGCTAAAGAATTTTAAACAAGGAAAAAGCTGCAAAACAGCACATGTGCACTGCTTTACAGCTCTTAAAGACATCTGGAGGCGACACCCAGAATCGAACTGGGGATAAAGGTTTTGCAGACCTCTGCCTTACCGCTTGGCTATGTCGCCAGCAAAATGGAGCGGAAAACGAGATTCGAACTCGCGACCCCCACCTTGGCAAGGTGATGCTCTACCACTGAGCTACTTCCGCATAAAAATGGTGCCTCAGCGCAGAATCGAACTGCGGACACAGGGATTTTCAGTCCCTTGCTCTACCAACTGAGCTACCGAGGCAAGACTGGCGACCCAGGACGGACTCGAACCGACGATCTCCGCCGTGACAGGGCGGCATTCTAACCAACTGAACTACTGGGCCGGATCGGATGCCTTCAAGGCACCGACCTATATACTATAAGCCAGCGGGATGGAAAAGTCAAGCCCTGCTTCCCTTTTTTTCCGCCGCTTTAAGGCATAAACGGAAATATCCCGGAATCCTCTGCCCGGGAGCCCCAAAGATCCGGGCTCTCCGCGTCAGATTTCGTGGTCCGCTTCGCTCACTTCTTTGAGCGTCGTCTCAAGATGCTCGTCCAGGCATTTTTCCAGCTCTTTCAGATTCGTGCTGTCAAAGGCCATGGTGGCATGGAAGACGGAATTGATCTTGAGCTCCCCGAAGAACTGGTCCCGCAGCCGGTTGTACATGATGATCAGCTGGTCCTTCCGTGCAAAATCCGTGTAATCGATCAGGATGATGGACCCGTTGATATGCTCGATGGCCCGGTCCGGTGAGATATAGAGCTCGAAGGGACCGATCTTTGGAGGCAGCGCCTTGCCGTATTCCCAGCTCTTCAGCTGCTTGGCCTCCACCATCTCGCCCAGATTGACGCTGGTGGGGTCCTCCATGCTCTTCAGGATCGAAGGCAGGTAATGGCGGCATTTCTGAGCGAAGAGATCCCGTTCCTTATAGATGAGGCGGATATCCCTGTAGGAATTCATGCCCATCGTACGGACGAGGATATAATCGAACGTTTCGGACGTGTACGTGATATCCACGCTGGCCCTGAGCGCTTCGCTCTCGTAGCGGCAGATATAGAGGACCTGGCCCTCGATATAATTGGTGATCTTTTTCGTGAAGGCACCCAGCCTGTCGGGCAGGTCCCGGATGAGGTCCCAGTCCTGCACTTCCTGCTGGATGGTCTCGATTGATGCATATCCCATGGTCGATGCTCCTTTGCAAAGCGCCGCGGGCGCGGCCCGGGCTGTCAGCGCCCTTTTCCGCCCGCACAGCCATGCGGCAGATATCCAAAAAAGGCTGCCGGCGGGGCAGCCTTTCGGTCATTTCTTTTTGGCTTCATCCTCAGCGAGCAGCTGCTTCAGCCTGCCGCAGCTCATTTTGCCCTCATGGCAGACACGCTGGGTCACGCAGGTCGGTCCGGCCTTGGCAAAGAGGACGGGCGCCACCTGGCGGACTTCCTCCAGCATGCGGTTCGCCAGCTCCCGGATCTCCCACTGGGCACGGCTGCAGCAGCGCAGTTCAAAGAAATGGAGCAGGCTGCGTGCATTCATGGTGACGACGATCTTGGTCTCCGTCGCGTTCGGCAGGATGTAGCGGGCATCCTCCGCAGGGATCCCGGCTTCCGTCATATCATTGTAGAAGCCCTGGATGGCATTGCAGAGCTCATCGAATCTCGCCTTCACGGCAGGATCCCTGGCAATGGAAGGCGGCACGATCCGTTCAAAATCATGCTCCTTCACATAGCGCTGCGACTGCTGGGAATACGAAGCGATGCGGTGGCGCACGAGCTGATGGGTCAGGACCCTCGACACGCCTTCGATGGCAAAGGTGAAGGAAACATGTTCAAAAGTGGACGTGTGCCCCATCCTGCCGAGCATCTTCACAAGACTGGCGACCTTCTCGTCAGTCAGATTTTCTTCGATTTCTGCCGCACCGATGGGAGAATAACACAAATGGGCGCTCATGGCGACCGTTTTGTCCGGTTCCGGCGTATAGCGGATCAGTTTGACTTGCATCATATCATGGTTCCTCTCTTTTTCTCCCGCCTCAGCAGGCAGTGCCGTCCCGGCCGAAAGGAAGACCTGTCTCAGGCTTTCCCGTTTTCCATGGCCTCACGGATGCACTCGAACGATTTTGCGAGCAGTGCCTCCAGCCGTTCCTCCTGCCGGCACAGGTACAGATACCCGATCAGGGCCTCGAAAGCCGTCCCCATCCGGTACTCGCGCACGCTGGCGCTCTTGGGGACCAGCGATTTCGTGTTCCGGCCCCGCCGCGCGACAGCGGCTTCCTCCGGCGTGAGCTCCGGTTCCAGCGCCTCCATGGCCTTTGCCTGGAAGACGGCGGAAACCATCCGCGCCGCCAGGTCATGCAGCACCTGGACATGCGTGGAAACGGGCAGCAGCCGCATCCTCACATAAAGGGAAAAGACCGCGTCCCCCAGATAGGCAAGGATGATCGGGTTCGCCCGGGCGGGATCGTCCAGGGTCTTCTTCTCCGCACACGCCTGCAGGGCGTACTCACGGATCTTGCAGTATTGCTCGAATTTCACTGTCTCTTCCACCGCACTCCCTGAGGCGTGTCCTCCAGGATGATGCCCTGTCTGGCCAGTTCATCGCGGATCGCGTCGGCCCGGGCAAAGTCCTTTTTCCTGCGGGCTTCCTGCCGTTCGGCGATCTTTGCCTCGATGGCGCTGTCGTCCTCTTCCGTGCCCTGCTCACCGCTGCGGGCCGGTTCATCTTCGAGGATGCCGATGACGGACTTCATTTCCTTCCAGGTCTTGATGATCTGGTCCATCAGTTTGCCGTCCGGTTTCCGGCTGCCGTTCATGATGGCCTGGTGATAGACGTTGATTTCCCGGGCCAGGGCAAAGAGATAGCTGATGGCAAGGGACGTGTTGAAGTCATCCCGCATCGCTTCGAGGAATGCTTCGCGCAGGTCAGCGACTTTCTGCCGCAGGGCCATGCTTTCCGCATCCGGGCCGACCGTGATGACCTTCATGATCTCCAGGAGGTTCTGCTGGGCCGTACGGAGCCGTTCCAGGCTGCGCTTGGCTTCTTCCAGACGGGCATCGCTGAAGTCCAGGGGGCTGCGGTAATGCGTATTCAGGATGAACAGGCGCAGCACTTCGGGTTCATATTTTTCCAGGATCTCCGCGACTGTGAAGAAATTGCCCAGCGACTTGGACATCTTTTCTTCATTGATCGTGATGAATCCGTTGTGCACCCAGTAGCGGACGAAGGGATGGACCGACGTGGCGCCTTCGGACTGGGCGATTTCATTTTCATGGTGCGGGAAGATCAGGTCGGATCCGCCGCCGTGCATGTCAAAGGAATTCCCGAGGTACTTGGTGCTCATGGTCGAGCATTCGATATGCCAGCCCGGACGGCCCTTGCCCCAGGGGCTCTCCCAGTACGGTTCGCCCGGCTTGGCCGATTTCCAGAGGGCGAAGTCCATGGGATTTTCCTTGCGTTCGTCCACTTCGACACGGGCGCCGGCCATCATATCATCCAGGCTGCGTCCCGACAGTTCGCCGTAATGGGAGAATTTCTCCACGCGGTAATAGACGTCCCCGTCCACGACATAGCCGTAGCCGTTGTCGATCAGCTTCTGCACGGTCGCGATGATGTCGGGGATATGTTCGGACACGCGGGGATAGACGTGGCAGCGCCGCACATGGAGCTTGTCCATGACGTCGAAATAAGCCTTGATGTAGCGGTTGGCGATGACATCCCAGGTCACGCCTTCCTTGTTGGCGGCCTTGATGATCTTGTCATCCACATCCGTGAAATTCTGGACATGGGTCACATCGTAGCCCTCATGCTCCAGGAAGCGGTGGATGGTGTCCCACACGACGAAGGGACGGGCGTTGCCGATATGGGGATGGTTATAGGGCGTGACGCCGCAGACATAGATCCCGACCTTGCCCGGATGCAGGGGGACGAATTCCTCTTTCTTGCGTGTCAGCGTGTTGAAGACGCGAATCGAGCTCATACAGCTTCTCCTTTCTCAGAGTGCAATGCCTGCTTTTTTCAGGGTGGAGAGAATCCGCTTTTCCGTCCTGTCCACACCCAGGAGCGGAATCATTTCTGCCAGTTCGGGACCATGCTGGTTCCCGGTCAGAGCGACACGGAACGGCATATAGACCTGCTGTCCCTTCAGTTTGTTGGCTTTCTGCACTTTCTTGAAGCAGCCCTTGACGCTGTCGTGGGTCACTTCGGGCAGGGCTTTGAATTCAGCAAGGAGGGATCTCAGCACCAGCGGGACCGTCTCTGCGGAAAGGACTGCCCGGGCTTCGTCGTTTTCGAATTCGACTTCATCCGTGAAATACATGGCGACTTTTTCAGGCACCTGGGCACCGTAATCCACCTGGGTCTGCGCCGTGGCGACGACGCGCTCCAGCCATGCGAGCTTTTCGCCCGTTTCGCTGCCCGTCATGTACCCGGCCCTGATCATGAACGGCTTTGCCAGTTCAAAAAAGGCTTCCGGCGTCAGGCGGCGGATATGCTGCCCGTTGATCCAGTTCAGTTTCTTGATGTCGAAGACAGCCGGGTTCTTGGCCACCCGGTCCATCGAAAATTCCCTGCAGGCTTCCTCCATCGTGAAGATTTCCTCTTCCCCTTCCGGAGCCCAGCCCAGGAGAGCCAGGAAATTGTCGATGCCTTCGGGCAGATAGCCCTGGTCGCGGTAGGCCTGGACGGACGTGGCGCCATGGCGCTTGGACATCTTGGTATGGTCCGTCCCGAGGATCAGGGAGATGTGGCCGAACACAGGCTTCTCGAAGCCCAGCGCTTCGTAGACGAGAAGCTGGCGCGGCGTGTTGGAAAGGTGTTCCTCCGCCCGGATGACATGGGTGATATGCATCAGATAGTCATCGATGACGACGGCGTAGTTGTAGGTGGGGATGCCGTCGCTCTTGACGATGACGAAATCGCCGATCCCGTTGGAATCGAATTCCACATCGCCCCGCACCATGTCGTGGACGACGATCTTTTCGTCCGCCGGCACGCGCAGGCGGATCGACGGTTTGCGTCCCTCGGCCTCATACTGCTTCCGCTGCTCTTCGGTCAGATTGCGGCATTTCCCGCTGTAGCGCGGCATCTCGCCGGCTTTCAGCTCAGCCTGGCGCTCCGCCTCCAGCTCTTCCGGAGTGCAGTAGCAGTAATACGCCTTGCCCTCCGCCAGGAGTCTGTCCGTGTATTTCTTATAGATACCGAGGCGTTCCATCTGATGGTACGGCCCGTAAGGACCGCCCACATCGACGCCTTCGTCCCAGGTGATCCCGAGCCACTTCAGCGCGGACTTGATATTTTCCTCGGATTCCGGCGTGGAACGTTTCCGGTCGGTATCCTCGATCCGCAGTACGAACTTGCCCCCCATTTTCCTGGCAAGGAGCCAGTTGAACAGGGCGGACCGGGCGCCGCCGATATGGAACGGTCCAGTCGGGCTCGGTGCAAAACGTACTCTCATTTCTTTATCCATGAATATGCCTCCCAGCAATATATTGACTCTTTATTATACTCCAAACAGGCCGTTCCTTCACCCCATGGCAGGAAATATCCCCCGTAAAAGAAAAGGTCCGTCCCTGTTTCCGTGCTTCAGCCTGCTCTCACTATCGTGACGACCGCCTCCGCGGCGATCCCTTCACCGCGTCCCGTAAAGCCGAGTTTTTCCGTCGTCGTCGCCTTGACATTGACGGCGTCAGCGGGAAGCTGCAGATCCTCCATCAGGTTGGCGAGCATCTGCGGCTCGTAGGGTGCAAGTTTCGGGCGCTGGGCAATGATCGTCACATCGGCGTTATGCACGCGCCACCCCTTCTCCGCTGTGAGCGCAAGGACCCGGGCCAGCAGCCTGCGGCTGTCCGCCCCCAGGTACGCGTCATCATTGTCAGGGAAATGGCGGCCGATGTCCCCGAGGCCCGCGGCACCCAGGATGGCATCCATCAGGGCATGGAGCGCCACGTCCGCATCGGAGTGGCCCACGAGCCCCTTTTCCCAGGGGATCCTTACGCCGCACAGGATGAGCGGCCTGCCTTCTGCGAGGCAGTGCACATCAAAACCGCTGCCCACATGCAAATCCATCATCGGGATCTTCTCCTTTTCCACAAGCGCCTCCGCACGGCGCAGATCATCGGGTGTGGTGATCTTGAAATTCCGGTCATCGCCCCTTGCAAGGGCCACCGCTCCACCCATGGCTTCGACCATGCCGGCATCATCCGTCACGGCAAGGCCGTGCTCCCGGACATATGCCGCGGCCCGGCGCAGGAGGGGCAGGGAAAAGATCTGCGGTGTCTGGACGGCCCAGAGCCGGCTCCGGTCCGGCGTCCGCTCGACAAGATTCCCGTCCCCGGCCACTTTCACCGTGTCTTTGCAGGGAATGGCAGCCACGGCCGCACCCGTTTCGCGGGCTTTCGCCCAAACCCGTTCAAAAAGTTCCGGGCCCGCAAAGGGACGGGCTCCGTCGTGGACGGCAGCCCACTGTGCATCTTCCGGGATGCGTGCGAGGGCCCTTGCGACAGAATCCTGCCGCTCCCGGCCGCCGGCCGTCACTTCCCAGCAAAGTTCCGGGAACCAGCGGGGCGCATACTGCCGCAGCATCGCCTCCGCCGCATCCATTTCCGCCTGAGCGACCGCGACGATGACCCGGCAAAGGCCTCTGACACCGGCCAGCTGATGCAGGTTCCGCACCAGGATGGGTACGCCCCCCAGCATGGCATAATTTTTATTATACCCCAGCCGGGCACGCTTTCCCATGCCGGCAGCGGCTACGATACAATACAATTGGTCCATATGCGATCCTTTACTTCAGCCTTGATTCCATCTGTTATTTCATTTTGGCAAAGATCATCCGGCCGGCCGAGGTCTGCAGGACGGAGGAAACGAGGACAGTGACCTTCGTGTTGACGGAGCGTTTGGCATTCTCGACGACCACCATGGTCCCGTCTTCGAGGTAACCGATTGCCTGTCCCTGCTCCTTGCCTTCCCGGGTCAGGAAGACCTGCATCGTTTCGCCGGGCAGGACGATCTGCTTCAGGGCGTTGGCCAGTTCATTCAGGTTCAGGACCCGGATGCCCTGGATTTCCGCCACCTTGCTCAGGTTGTAATCATTCGTGGCCAGAGCTCCTTTTTTGGCAAGGGCCAGTCTGACCAGTTTGGCGTCCACCTCGGTGATGTCATCATAATCCGTGTCCCAGATCTGGATGTCGGCCCGGCGCTCCTCCTGGATCTTCTTGACGATATCCAGGCCGCGGCGCCCGCGGTTCCGTTTCAGGGTATCCGCGGAATCAGCGATCTTCTGCAGCTCTTCCAGGACGAATTTGGGGATGACGATGGTCCCTTCCAGGAATCCCAGGCGGATCACATCCAGGATGCGCCCGTCGATCAGCACGCTGGTATCGAGGATTTTATTAGTGCAGGATACAGGATGATTCGGTTTTTTCCCGCCTTCTTTGCTGCGTGCGGAAAACCAAATCCGATTGAAAAAAGATACGATATCAGCCCGCTTGTTCAGTGCAACTTTGGCGCCCACGATGGCACCGATGAGACTCAGGATGAGGGAAATATACGGCCCGATGATGGGCAGGCGCGAAAACGAGGTCCCCAGCAGAGAAGCCACGACAAGGCCCAGGATCACGCCGACGGCCAGGACAAAGATGTCACTGGTGGGCAGATCCCCCAGATAGGCTGCCATCCACTCCGAAAAACGCAGGGTGTAGGCGATGATGAGCGGCGCGGCCAGTTTGCCCGCGTACCCGAAGATCACGAACCCGAGGAGGCCCAGGACCAGCCGCAGCGGCGTGATTCCCAGGAATCCGCTGTTCAGGTAGTCGATGCTGATGAACTGCGCCACTGTCGGAGCGGCCACTTCCATCAGCAGGAGCCCGGTGATGGCAAAAATGAGCGTAATCAGGATTTTGGCGATTTTCTCGAACATATTCTCACCCCCTTTCCGGTTTTATCGACCTATCATTTTATTCTACTATACTCAGAAAGCAAAAGAAATAGAGTTCACAAATAAAAGAACATCTTTCCACTGTTTCTTCACGAATCAATGAAAAGATGCTCTGTTGCGCTCCATTCAGACGAACTGGCGGAGCCAGGCTTCGCTTTTTTCTTCATCGCACGATTCCACCAGCATCACTTCGCTGAGCAGGATCTGCTTGGCCGTCGTCAGCAGCCGGCGCTCCCCCGTGGAAAGTTTCTTGTCCGTCTCCTGGACTGCCAGGGTCCGCACCACATCAGCCACCTGGAAGATATCGCCCGTCTTCATCTTGTCGATGTACAGATTGTACCGCCGGTTCCAGGTGATCCGCTTCATCTTGTTTTCCGGACGGGCCCGGAGGACATCCTCCACTTCATTGATCACGGATTTATCCACGATCGGCCGGATCCCCACCTTGTCCATATTGCTGGCAGGGATCATCACTTTCATCCGCGAAAGGAGCATGTCGAACACGAAGTAACTGACAGGATGGCCATTGACCTGCCGCTGCTGCACATCCTTGATCACAGCGGCCCCGTGCATCGGGTATAAAACTTTGTCACCAACCTCGAACATCGTGTTCCCTCCTTTACCAGAACATGTCCTGCCTGTTTCCATATTTTTAACTTTAGCACAACGGGAGTAAAAAGTCAAAAAATTTTTAATTATAGCACTTTCATTATAGGCGTGTCAACAATGAAATAGATGGGAATATCACTCAGAATCTTCATAAAAAACGTTGATTCCGCTGTGCGCGTATCATTCTTTCGTTTTTTTAGCAGCGAAAAATTTCTTTTTCCCGCCGGCCCTTGATAAACGTCAAAAAGTCAAATATAATAATAGGGATAAGGAGGGATATCATGAGTAATATTGCTGATGTCATAGAACAGTTCATTATCAGCGAGCTCTTCGCCAATGAAGAGGACTCCATCAATGTGAAACGGAGCCAGCTGGCAGAAAAATTATCTTGCGCCCCTTCGCAGATCACATATACGCTGACGACGCGCTTTACACCGGAAAAAGGCTATGAAGTGGAATCGAAGCGGGGCAACGGAGGCTTCATCCGCATCATCAGGCTGCCCCACCCGGAAGGGCAGGAGGCAGCCGCACTGCCTGCGGCGGCATCATCCCGCTCGGCCGAAGAAATGGTGCGAACCCTGACGCAGCAGCGGATGATCACGGCGCGGGAAGGGAAACTCCTGTCGTTCTTCCTGGAATTTTTGGGCGACCATATTACGGAAAAAGACAAGCAGGCCATGATTGTCTCGGCTTTCAGGGCTCTGAACGGGGGAAACTGACGTGGCAAAGCATGAGACCCGCTATGTGTGCCAGCAGTGCGGCTATACCTCCCTCAAATGGCTCGGCCGCTGCCCCGGCTGCGGAAGCTGGGATTCCCTCGTGGAAGAGCTGGCAGTCCCCGAGGACAGGCACCGGCCTTCCTATCTCAGGACGCCGGAAAAAGCCGTCCCCAAGACGATCAGCCAGGTGGATAAAGTGCGGATCTCGCGCCTCACGACGGGGATCCGCGAATTCGACCGCGTGCTCGGCGGCGGCATCGTCCCGGGCTCGCTGATCCTTCTGGGCGGTGCTCCGGGGATCGGCAAGTCCACCATCACCCTGGACGTCTCCATGAAGGCCGCAGGCCGGGGTCTTTCCGTCCTGTATGTCTCGGGCGAGGAGTCGGAAGCCCAGACGGCCATGCGCGCCGAGCGCCTCGGGAAAGCTTCGGACCAGCTCAAAGTGATGACGGCCACGGAACTTGGCACCATCCTCGTTGAGGCCCGGCAGCTGAAACCGAAGCTCCTCGTCATAGACTCCATCCAGACCATGTACAACAGCGAACTGGAAACGGCTGCCGGAAGCGTCGGCCAGGTCCGGGAGTGCACGGCAAAACTGCTGAACTTCGCCAAGGAGACGGGGATCGCGGTCATCATCATCGGCCATGTGACAAAAGAGGGCAATATCGCCGGTCCCCGCCTGCTGGAGCATATGGTGGATGTGGTCCTGCAGTTCGAAGGCGACCGCTCCTTCACGTACCGCGTCCTGCGGGCCCTGAAGAACCGTTTCGGCTCCACCAGCGAATGCGGGATCTTCTCGATGGAGGCAGAAGGCCTGAAAGAAGTCGACAATCCGTCGGGGCTTTTCCTGGAGCCGCGGGAAAACGCGGTCCCCGGCTCGGCGATCACGGCTACGATGGAAGGCAACCGCCCCATCCTGACGGAAATCCAGGCCCTCGTTTCCCATACGCCGTTCGGCATGCCGCGGCGGACGGCGGTCGGTCTCGATTACAACCGCGTGAACATGCTCCTGGCGGTGCTGGAAAAACGCATGGGCATGAATTTCGGCGACCAGGATGCCTATGCCTGTGCCGTCGGCGGCGTCAGGGTCAGTGAACCCGCCGCGGACCTTGCCATCGTGGCAGCGCTCATCTCAAGCTACCGCAACCGGGCCGTCCCGATGGGAGTCCTCTGTCTCGGCGAAGTGGGCCTCACGGGTGAACTGCGCCGGGTCGGACTGACGGAGCGCCGCATCAGCGAAGCGCGCCAGCTCGGATTCCGCAGGTTCATCGTACCCCGGGGCAGCTTTTCGGGGAGCAGGAAGAAACCGGCCGGTGTCGTGGAAGTCGGCTCCGTGGAGCAGGCTGTGAGTGCCCTCTTCGAAGGCGCCTGATGCCGGGCCGGCAAACGGATCCCCGTTAAAAACAGGCCGTAAAGGAAGCTCCCCCTTCCCTGCGGCCGCAAAAACACAGAAAGAAAAACTGCAGCGTCTGCGGATGGATATGAGTCCGTCAGCAAATGCTGCAGTTTTCATTTATTATGGAGCAAAACGCCCATGGCACCGCTCTGCTGCAGAGTCTTCCCGGCGAAAGTCCCTGCCGCGTCCCGGTCCCGGGAACGCCCGGAAGGGATCACACCCAGCCTTTCCGCAGGCCCTCGGCTTCATGCTTCGTCACGGCCATCCCGCCCCAGGCAAAGCCGTACATGCGGGCAAACCGGTTCATCGTGAATTTCCCGGCATTCCAGCATCCACTGTTCCGGTGCGGCTCCCTGGAACAGGAAATACAGGGTCCTGCCGTGCAGGCTGCCGGGGGCAACAGGTCCGTAGAACCGGTCCAGCAGCGTCCGCACACTGCCGCAGATATTGTGCCAGTACACGGGAGAACCGATGACGACGGTGTCCGCTGCCCGGATCTTGGCAAGGATCTCGCCGAACTGGTCGCCGGGCAGCTTCTGTCCGTAGACGTTGATCCGGAATTCCGGCAGGGACACGGTCTCATATTCCTCACTGCCGAAGAACGCAGCGGCAAGTGCCGCCGTATTTCCCTTTTTATTGGGGCTGCCATTGATAAACAGATTTTTCATGATTCTTCATACTCCTCCTGACTGTCCAGGACATCCCGTCCTGTTCCCCTTACTTCCCCGATATGTCTTTCCCAGAAACCGGCGGCCCGCCTGACCCAGCCTTCCGCCACAGTACCTGTGCCGACGCCGAAACCGTGAGAAAGACCGGGGAACACTTCGATTTCCGCGTCGATCCCGCAGCGGCGGAGCTCCTGCGTCCGGTGCCGCATCACCCGGGCATCCGCAATGGGATCTTTGGAGCCGACCACACTGTACGTGGGCACTTCCCGGCCCGTCACGTCCCGGAGGCCCGTATACGCCATGATGACGGCAGCCGGCCGCGGCACGGCTCTCCCGGCGAAGTTTTCCGTACCGAACGTGCCGACCCAGTCGGCCATGCGGGCCCCGGCGGAACCGCCCCAGAGAGAATAGCCCTGCATCGAGATCCCGAGCTCCTCCGCATGATCGAACAGAAAGATGAGGGCCCTCGAAAGGTCTTCACAGGCAAGCTCCGCATCGGGCCGGTAAATCGGGCAGAACACGTTATAACCCATTGCGGAGAGTGCAAGGGCATGGGGGAAACTGTCATGGATGGCTCCCACATACACAAAGCCCCCGCCCGCACTCACGACGGCCGTCCGTGCTCCCTTCATGCCCCGGAAGAAGACCAGGGCCGTCCTGCCCTTTGTGGGATCGCGGCGGATCTCTTCCTCAGAATAAAGCGGATAGATGACCTGCCTGCCCGCTTCCCCATCCTGCCGCAGCCGGTTCAGGACCGCCGCGGTCATTTCCGGCCGGATATTTGTATACCAGGGCAGACAGCGGTCCAGATCCTCGAGGCGCGTCTCATCGGGGATGTCATACGCATGCGGCAGGAGGAGATCCCCCATCCCGTCAAAAGCGGGTGCCTGCCGGATTTCCCGCACGCTTGTACGGACCGTGAAATCAGATGATGCTGCCATGGCGGCACCTCCTTTCGCTGATTGAAAATGCTCTTTGGCGCAGCCGGCCGTCACTGTGCAGACCCACAGCAGGAGGCTGCACAGCAAAAAACACTTTCCTTTAAAGCGCCGCATGAAACGGCATACGCGCGTTGTGTATCCCATGGGCTTCTGTCTTTTTCCCTGGCATTCCCTTAAAAATCGGTCTGCGCCGACGCCGCTTCGTACGAAGCAATGTTCTCCAGCTGCTCTTTCAGCATATCCCTCACATCGGCACAGCATTTTGCGCCGATGAGGATGCGGGAAGGCAGATATCCTTTTTCCACCATGTCACAGAGAAAAACGGCCGCCTTCTTCGGGTCGCCGGCCTGATTGTTCCGGTTGGCATGGAGGAAATCGCCGGCCCTGCGCACAGCCGTTCCATCGTACGCATCCACCTTGAGGGACGGTTCACGCATCGAACCGGGCTTGCGGAAATCCGTCCGGAACGAACCGGGGCAGACGGCGGACACTTCGATATGGAATGGCGCAAGCTCCTGCCGCAGCACCTCCGACAGCCCCACCACGGCGAATTTGGCCGCGCAGTAGGCACTGCTCCCGGCATAGCCCATAAGGCCGCCCTGGGAAGCGACATTCAGGATCACGCCGCTGTTTTGCCCGCGCATGACGGGCAGCACTTCCCGCGTCACATTGACGACGCCGAAATAATCCGTCTCGAAAAGACTGCGCAGGTCGCTGTCGCTTGTTTCTTCAAAGGCGCCGCTCAGCCCGAATCCGGCGTTGTTGATCAGGACATCGATGCGGCCGAAATGCGCGAGCCCTTCCTCGACGGCGCCCCGGATGGTCTCCGGATCCGTCACATCAAGATGCAGCGGCAGTACGGCTTCCTGCCGGAAGAAAGGATCTCCATCGGGCAGATGCCTCAGACCGGCAATGACCCGGTCCCCCCTTTTCACAGCTTCTTCTGCAAAAGCCCGGCCAAAGCCACGGCCGGCGCCTGTAATGAACCATACCTGATCCATGTGAAATACCTCCTTTATTGCTTATGGAACACAGTCTACAATCCGGTATCCGCTACCGGTCAAGAGGTTTTTGAAAAATTTTTCTGGCCCGCTGCAGCCTGTCGGTTACAGGCGGGAAACCGGGGATATGCCCCGCCCGGTGCATCGGGACTTCGTCTTTTTCCCCGCTGCAGATACTCCGTGATCTCAAAGAGTGCCAGACTCCGGCAGAAAAAAGTTCACGGTTTTTGGCTATTCTTGTAAAAACCGTTCCTTTCTTTCCCTCCCCGTCTATGGTATAACAGGGACAATTGCAGTAAACATCAGGGCCCCGGCAGGGGGCCGGTGCCTGCAGCAATCCATCATCTTGCGCAAAGGAGTCTTCACCATGCATCTGCGGGCTGCCGCCATCAACGATCTGTCCGGACTGGGCCGCTGTTCCCTTACAGCCGATATCGCCGTCCTCGCGGCGATGGGCATCGAAGCCTGCCCGCTGCCGACAGCGGTACTCACTGCCCAGACCGGCTACGCGGGTTTCCGCTGTGTCCCCTTCGCGGATCATATGGAAAGCTACCGGAAGCACTGGCAGGAGCTTGGGGTTTCCTTCCAGGGCATCCTCTCCGGATACCTCGCGTCGCCCGATACGGTCCGCCGCACGGCGGAATTCGTCGAAACGTTCCGCCGCCCCGGAGTCACGTATCTCTGCGACCCCGTGCTCGGCGACAACGGCCGCGTCTACCGGGGCTTCACGGATGCTTCGGTGGAAGCCATGCGGAGCCTTGCCCTGCGGGCGGACCTGCTGACCCCAAACCTGACAGAATTCTGCATCCTCACCGGCACGGATATGGATGCGATGCAAAAGCTGGGAGAGGCGCATCCGGACGAACTCTTTGCAGCTCTTGCCCGGAAAGCAGCCTTCTTTAAAGACACGGACACCGTGATCACGGGGATCCCCTTCCGGAATGAGGAAGGCCGGCAGATGCTCTGCAATCTGGTCCTTACGCAGGGGACACAGGTACCTGTCTCGTTCCCCCATCTGGGAGGCACCTATTCGGGCACGGGGGATCTTTTCGCAGCAGTGCTGCTGGGCGGCCGGCTGCAGCACAGGGACCTCGAAGCAAGTGTCCGCCTTGCAGGGACCTTCATCTCCCGGGGGATCGAGTCAGCCCGCCGGAATCATACGCCGTACAATGACGGCATCGACTATGAATCCTGTCTCAGCCTGCTGCTTCCCTGATTTTCGCGGTGTTATTTTAATTGAAAGGAAGGAATGACGATGGTACAAAGAAATTCCCAGGAGCGTCTCCATCTCCTCACCCTGACGGGGATCTTCGCGGCGCTCATCTGTCTTTTTACGGCTTATATCTGCCACATCCCGGTCGGGGCGAACGGAGGGTATATCCATTTCGGTGATACCCTGATCTACGTGGCAGCCTCCCTGCTGCCCCAGCCCTATGCCCTCGCAGCCGCTGCAGTCGGCGGCGGCCTGGCGGACCTTCTGACCGCTCCCATGTGGGCTCCGGCCACGGTCATCATCAAAGCGCTGATCACGCTTCCCTTTACCTGGAAAGCGCAGAAACTGCTGTGCACCCGCAACCGGGTCGCTCCGTTCCTTTCGTGGATCATCTCCACCATCGGGTACTACCTGGCTGAAGGCCTGATCTTCGGCACCTATGCGGCGCTCTTCACTTCCATCCTCGGAAGCGCCATCCAGTCCGGCGGCAGCCTGCTCTTCTACTACCTCGTGGCCGGCGTGCTGGACAGACAGGACATCAAGGCAAAGCTCTTCTCAGCCACAGAAAGGACGGTACAGCATCATGGCTCAGATTCTCTATACTTATAAAGACGGCGTCTACGCCAACCTCACCAACCTGTGCAACTGCCGCTGCACATTCTGCATCCGGTTCCAGCACGAGGGCATCGGAGATGCTCCCACGCTCTGGCACAAAGTCAACCCCACCTGGGAACAGGTGAAGGCGGCCGTCGATGCCTTTGACTTCTCGGGGTACAGCGAGCTTGTCTTCTGCGGCTACGGGGAACCCACCTGTGCCCTGGACCTGCTGGAAAGGACGGCCCGCTACGTCCGCTCCATCCATCCTGAACTGAAGCTCCGCCTCAATACGAACGGCCTCGGTTCCCTGGAGAACAAACGCGACATCGTGCCGGAACTGGCGGAGATCCTCGATGCCGTTTCGATCAGCCTGAACGCGCCCGACGAAGCAGACTACAACAAAGTCACGCGTCCCACCCTGCCCGGCGCCTACAAGGCCATGCTGGATTTTGCGAAAGAATGCAAAAAGAAGATCCCCGATACGCGCATGACCGTCGTCGATGTCCTGCCGCCGGATCAGATCGAAGCGAGCAGAAAAGTGGCTGCTTCCTGCGGGATTGCGCTGCGCGTGCGCAAATTCGGCTGATCGTCCGTCCAAAACTCCATGTATAGAAGAACTCCCTGTCACGGCTGGAAAGGCCGGGGCGGGGAGTTTTTTTGAGTTGGGAGGTGCGGCCAGCCGCGGTTCGCAGGTCGCAGATCGCAGGTCGCGGGCTGTGGTGCCTTGATGCTGCGATTTGCCGTCAGCCGCCAGCAGCCAGCCGCGGTCAGCGGATTTTCGCAGTTCGCGGTTCGCGGGTCGCAGGTCGCGAAGCTCAGGCTTTGGGGTTATGATGCTTTGATGCTGTAATCTGCCGTCAGCTCTCAGCCGCCAGCAGCCAGCCGCGGTCAGCGGATTTTCGCAGTTCGCGGTTCGCGGGTCGCAGGTCGCGAAGCTCAGGCTTTGGGGTTATGATGCTTTGATGCTGCAATCTGCCGTCAGCTCTCAGCTGCCAGCAGTCAGCCGCGGTCTGCGATCCGCGATTTGCGGCCAGCGGTCTGCGGATTGCGAAGCCCTGACGTAGGTGGTCTGTTTCGTGCTATAATGGCTGCAAAACCAGACTTTCGGGAGGGACATTGATGGATAACAAAAAACGGCGGGACTCAGGAATGGCTTACCTGGTGGATAAAGAAGTGCTGGCAGAGCTTCTGCGCTGCCGCCGGCTGCTGCAACAGCTGAATCAGGCGGACTGGGCCGACCACGAGGCTCTGACACGCCTTACGGAAAAGCTTCTGGGAAAAAGCGCCAACGGAGCCATCATCACGCCGCCTTTTTTCTGTGACTACGGCACTCATATCACAATCGGCCGGAATTCCTTTGTCAATTTCAACTGCACCATGCTCGATGTAGCGCCCATCACTATCGGGAACAACTGCTTCCTGGCACCCAACGTTCAACTGCTGACTGCCGGCCATCCCATCCATAACGAGGCCCGCACGGCAGGCATTGGATACGGCAAACCCATCACCCTGGGGGACAGGGTGTGGCTCGGTGCCGGCACCGTAGTCTGCCCGGGCGTCCGCATCGGCGATAATACCGTCGTCGGAGCGGGCAGCGTGGTGACCCGTGACCTTCCGGCAGACGTCGTCGCTGCCGGCAATCCCTGCCGCGTCCTCCGCTCCATCACGGAAGCGGACCGGGATCTGCTTTTCAAAAAAGAACCGATCGACGCCGAAGCTCTGGCATGGCTGGAGTCACGCAGAGGCAGGTTTTGAGGGAAATGGAGCTGAGGGGCTGTGAGTTATTTGAGTTATGAGTTGTGAGACGGGAATGCTTTGAGGCTTTGATGCTATGGTGCTGCAATCTGCCGTCAGCATCCAGCAGCCAGCCGTCGGCCGCGGGTCGCGATTTGCAATCTGCGTTCTGCGGCGCAGCCCCTTTTTTGTGAGACTGTCATCCATCCGGTACCACTTCCATTCACATCCATAAAACAGCCTTTCACACCTGATTGCGCCCCCTGCCCGGGAATATATGCTATCCTGCTCTCAGAGCCTTACAGAAAATACAGTAAAAGAAGGTGACGAGTTGCAGAAAGAATCCATACTTTCTCAGGAACTTTCCAGTTACTCCCTTATCGAGCGCTATGACAGTGCCTGCTGCCGGCTGCTGTCCAATAAACCAATCCTCGCCTGGCTGCTCCAGGGTGCAGTGGAAGAGTATCAGACCTGCAGCATCGAAGAAATCATGGGCTGTCTGGAAGGACATCCTGAAGTCCGGACGGTTGCCGTCGATCAGGACGTCAAAGGGAAAGAAAGCGGGAAAATCACAGAAAGGAATACGGCCGACAAGAGCGTGCGGGAAGGATCTGTTTTCTACGATATCCTGTTTGCTTCGCGGCTGCCCGAGTCCAATGGCTCCTGCGAAATCTTCGTCAATGTGGAGAACCAGAATACCTGGAAACCGGGGTATCCCCTGCTCAAGCGGGCGGTCTATTACAGCAGCCGCCTGATTTCCCGGCAAAAGGGCATCGTATTCTTTGGTGACGACTACGGAAAACTGGAAAAAGTCTGCTCCATCTGGATCTGCATCAATGTACCGAAAGCATGGCAGGAAACCATAACTCTTTTTTCCCTGACCCCAAGAAGACTGGCCGGAGCCGGAAAATATGATAAAATGGAGTATGACATGGAAAGCATCGCCGTTCTCGGTTTGGGCGATCACAGGAGTCCCCGCAGGGATATCCTGAAACTGCTGAGTGTACTGCTGACAACGGAAATGAAGCCGGACGAAAAGAAAGAGATCCTGGAACGGGACTTTGCCATCCCCATGACAGTGGAAATGAAAAAGGAGGCGGATACCATGTGTACGTACGGACAGGCCATCCTGGAAGAAGGCATAGCAATTGGCGAGGGACGAGGAAGCGAAAAGAAACAGCGTCAATTGCTGCTGAACTTCCTCTCCAGCGGTATGTCAGTGGAACAAGTGGCTGCCGGATCCAAAGTCCCTGTGGAATATGTCCGGAAGCTGGCGGAAGAGATCAGGAAATAAGCCGGGGTAAATGAAAACAGCGGATAGCAGCCAGCCGCGGTCCGCGTTCCGCGATTTGCGGTCCGCGTTCTGCGTTCTCTATCCCATAAAAAAGCACAGGCTTTCTCTTTATGAGCAGAGCCTGTGTTTTTTCTTTTTTTACCCGGACGGTCAGAAATTATCATTATTCATTCCCCCCATAGACTTCGGGCAGGATGGATGCGAGATCCGAGACTTGCCGTCAGCCGCGACCTGCGATCTGCGGCCTGCGATCCGCGATTTGCGGCCTGCGTTCTGCTACCTTCTTTTTCAAAACCAGACGCTTCCCCCTCTTCTCCCCTCTATCTCCGTCATTTTGTTGTTATCTACGTCATTTAATGGTAAAATGATGGAGATATTTATGGAATGAAGGAGATTCATATGCATATATTTGACTACAGTAACGTACCGCAGGAACTTCTAGATCCGGAAATCCTCCAACTGCTTTCTGCCATCCACGAACACAAAGGCCGTCAGGATTTATTTTTAGAAGCAAACAAGGATGAATTAAACACATTGATGGATGTGGCTATGATCCAAAGCACAGGGGCTTCCAACCGGATTGAAGGAATATTTACCAGTGACAGGCGGCTGAAAGAATTAGTCTCTCAGAAGGCAGAACCGCATAACCGGTCGGAACAGGAAATTGCCGGATACCGCGAAGTCCTTCATACCATACATGAAAGGTACGGATACATTTCCTTTACGTCCAATGTAATCCTGCAGCTGCACAAAATCTTATACTCCTATTCTGCAGGAACTATTGGTGGAAAATATAAAGATGCGGATAATCTAATTGCCGAAACAGATCTGTCCGGTCATAAGAAAGTCCGGTTTGTTCCCGTTCCGGCCTTTCAAACAGCTGATGCAATGGATTCGATGTGCTCCAGTTTTACCCAGGCCTGGAAACTGGGCAAATGGGATAAGCTTCTCCTCATTCCAATGGTTATCCTGGATTTTCTCTGCATCCATCCTTTCAATGACGGCAATGGCCGTATGAGCCGGCTGCTTACATTGCTTCTCCTCTATAAGGCCGGCTATATTGTCGGGAAGTACATCAGTATTGAAATGTTAATCGAAAAAACAAAGGAAACCTATTACGAAGCCCTTCAATCCTGCTCATATGGATGGCATGAAAATAAAAATGTCTACGGACCTTTTACAAAATACTATCTGGGGATTATCGTAAAAGCTTATACTGAATTCGAAAGCCGTGTACAATATGTAACCGCAAAGAAAATATCGAAACCGGACAGGATCAAAGCAGTCATCGAGCAGCAAGTGGGTCCGATAACGAAAAAAGAAATTATGGAATACTGCCCGGATATCAGTAAAGTGACCATTGAACGGACATTAACTCAGTTAGTGAAAGAGGATATTATTATAAAAATTGGGGCGGGCCCTTCTACCGCCTATATCTGCAAGCCATGACCGTTTTGCGTGGTGGACGGCGGTCAGTGAATGGCCTCCAGCCGTCAGCCTCCAGCATTCAGCGGCGGCCTGCAATTTGCGGCCTGCGATCTGCGGCCTGCGTTCTGCGGCCAACGATCCGCGACCTGCGAACGTCAAATTGGGGACCGCTGCTGGCGGCTGAGAGCTGGGAGCTGACGGCAGATTGCAGCATCAAAGCATCACAGCCCACAGCTTCAAAGCATAAAATGGAGTATGATATGGAAACGATCGCCGTACTCGGTTTGGGCGATCACAGGAGTCCCCGCAGGGATATCCTGAAACTGCTGAGCGTACTGCTGACAACGGAAATGAAGCCGGACGAAAAAAAGGAAATCCTGGAACGGGACTTTGCCATCCCCATGACAGTGGAAATGAAAAAGGAGGCGGATACCATGTGTACGTACGGACAGGCCATCCTGGAAGAAGGCAGGGAACAAGGCATAGAAATAGGCGAGAAACGAGGCATTAAAAAAGGGATAGAAATTGGTGAAGAACAATGCCGCGGAAAAGAACGCCGCCAATTGCTGCTTAACTTTCTCTCCAGCGGTATGTCAGTGGAACAAGTGGCTGCCGGATCCAAAGTACCAGTGGAATATGTCCGGAAGCTGGCGGAAGAAATCAGGAAATAAGCGGAGTAAATGGAAACAGCGGATAGCGGTCAGCAGCCAGCCGCCAGCGGCGACCCGCGATCTGCGGCCTGCGGCCTGCGATCTGCGTTCAGCCGTCAGCATCCAGCAGTGAACTGTACCCCTTGTCAAGGACAGTTTTTAAGGTCATCGCCCCTGTTTTTAGACAGATTGACAATTCAAGAACCATCATAATGGACAGTTTGTCCTGCCATCCTTGATGTCCATCTCCAGTTGA
>Ga0256406_1000972_pt1 | contig 48243 bp, 39 predicted proteins | sample RumenRJG_03DNA_FD_185986 | JGI IMG/M metagenome (GOLD analysis project Ga0256406, IMG submission 185986) | Bovine rumen microbial communities from Lethbridge, Alberta, Canada - RJG_03 | ecosystem: Host-associated > Mammals > Digestive system > Stomach > Rumen | place: Canada: Alberta | collected... | reverse complement strand
CAATTTCATAAATAGAATGTTGCCCTCGAAGACTTAAGTACGCGGTTTAGTACAATACATAGCTTACAAGAGATTTGAAGGTGATGTTTACTGCACTCTCTATCATCTCTTGCAAGCCTCAAGTATTATTGTACTAAATCGAATCAGAGCTTTGCGATGCACTGCTTGAAGAAATCGCCGCGCTCCTCAAAGTTCTTAAAATAGCCGTACGATGCCGCGGCGGGGGAGAGGACCGCTGCCTTCCCCTTCGGGGTCTTCTCGGCGGCAAGCTGTACCGCGGATGTAAGATCCTCTGTCAGGTACACGTTCGGGAGCGTATCGCCCTTTGCCTCCTCATAGACCCGCTTTCCGGACGCATACGCGAGAATGAACGTGATCTCCGGGTGCTTCTTCATGTAGGCCACAAGGCCATCATAGTCGATGCCCCGATCCATGCCGCCAAGAAGAAGCGTTGCCGCATTGTGGACCGCCTCCATTGCGCGGATCGACGCCTCGGGAATTGTCGAAATCGAATCGTCATACCAGTCGATTCCACGGATGTTCCCGCAGAACTCAAGCCTGTGCGGAAGACCGCCAAACGCCGCAAGGGATGCCGAGATGTCCGCGTCGCTGCATCCGAACTGATCCCGTGCGATCCTGCGGACGAACTCCGCGTTGTAGTGGTTATGATCCCCGGGGATCCGAAGCGTCACCGGGGTGATGGCATCGCGCGTCACGAGGACCTTCTGTGCCTTTGTAGTAAAGGACGGCACGTCCTGGCCATAGTAGATGATGTCATCTGCTGTCTGACTCTTTGTGATGCCAAGCTTTGCATCGAAGTAGTGCGCCATCGTGTGATAGCGATCGAGATGATCCTCATACAGGTCGAGGAACACCGCGATGTGCGGATCGGCAAGGAGCCTCTGGCACTGATGGCAGGAAAGCTCGAAGACCGCAATACTGTCTTTCGACATCTGACTTACATAGTCGAAGCAGGGAAGACCGATGTTTCCCATGAGGAACGACTTCTTCCCGCAGTCGGTGAGGACCTTGTGGAGCATCGCGCTCGTCGTGCTCTTTCCCTTGGTTCCGGTGATACCGACGGTCTGTGCGCCGTACTCCTCCATGAAAAGCTCCGTCTGCGAGGTGAACTTCGGGTTCACCTCCTCGAAGGGGATACCGGGGGAGACAAAGATGAGATCATACTTCTCGTCCTGCACGCCGGAGCGGTCTCCCTCATAGACCTCAACCGATGCCGGCTCGCACGCTTCCTTCAGGAGCTTCTCCGTCGACTTTCCCTCGCGTCCGTATCCCCAGATGAGGATCCGCTTTCCCTTTGTCTTCTCCCTGATCATGTCCATGCCTCTTATGCCTCAAATGCCTCTCTTGCCTGAATGAGCTTTTCCTTGAGATACCCCTGAAAAGCCTCCGGCACATGATTTTTATTTTCCCAGCCGGAAAGCAATGCCTTTACGCTGTCCGGGCGGGAGAGAATCTCTTCCCTGTACTTTTCTGTCAGAAGGCTCTTTCTTCCGGATCCGATGTACGCCTTCAGCGCCGCCGCAACCTCGGACCGTGTGCCAACGCACTCGAAGGGCTTGTTCTCATCGATGCCGACAAGCTCCCGGAAATCCTGCTCAAGGGATGGCTTGTCGAGAAGCTTCTCACCGAAGATCCCGATCTCCTCGTCCTCGGAAAGGAACGGGGAGAGAATGATGTAGACGAACAGGCACTTCGGGCAGTTGCAGCACCAGATGCCCCTCTTGCTTCCCCGGTTGCAGGAGCGGAACACCGGAAGGTACTCCCTGCAGGTGGCAAAGATCGATGCGATCTCGATCTCGGTCAGAGGCCTTAAGTAGCTGAAGTAGTGGATATCGCTGGTTACGATGCCGCGGATATAGTTCTGGAAATCCTGCTCGAACTCGTAGCTCTTTGAGTACTGATGGTTGACGAAGGAGTCCTTCACCGTCGTCTCGTTCGCGCTGGTCTCATTGGAGAGTGCGATGTACTTTCTCCCGGAGAGGAACGCCGCAATCGTCGAGGCAAAGGCCGCAAGTGCCGAGAACGGCGTATGGCCGTTGAGGTACCCCTTCTCGTTCAGGGCAAGCATGTTCGGATCAAGGGTCCTCTCTGCGCGGTAATCGTTCTTCTGGTCGTTGAAGACCTGGATCACGTTGTCGATGGCGCTGCCGCCGTTGATGTGGAAGGTCATGATGTCCTCATGCCCCTTCAGGGTCTCGAGCGTTACCACCGAGTCCTTGCCGCCGCCGACGGGGACCAGAAAGCCTTTGTAGGGATACGGATCCTGGAAGGGCTTTGCATCGCCCCGCTCGTCCGGTGTCTGGCACTCGATAGACAACAGCTCGTCCTCACTCACCTCAATGCCATTCCGGTACATGAACTCGCCAAGGCCGTTGTAGTAGAGTTTCTTCCACCACAGGATCTGATCGCCTGTCATGCTCCCGCACTCGACAACGACCTTCTTCGGGCAGACGATCTTGTAGTAGCTGATCGTCTCCACCATGCCAAGCTGGAAGACAAGCTCTCTGAGGCATGTCATCGCCTGATCATCAAGATCCCGTTTTACCGGGAACTTCCAGGTCGGATGGAAGTCCGAAAGCCCCGGGGTTTCAAAGTTATAGACAACAGACAATACGCCGTCCTTCACGTCCATGGAAAATCCGTGGTAGACAAAGGATGCGTACTGCTCTCTGTAGGTATCAAATTTTGACATAAATACACTCTCTGGAATCGCACCAAATGCGGTGCTACACTTAAAACAGCGCAATCGAAATCTATTCTACAACCTGCCAAAAAACAAGTAAAGGAGGTGGCATCGTGGACCTGTTCTGGCTGGAATATCACGATCTTCCGGAGGGTGTCGGCTTTGGTCTTCACACCCCGAAACACTTCCTTACCCTTGCCGTCTGCGCCCTGGTCTCTGTCCTTTTATGCCTCTGGTTTCAGAAGCTCTCCTGGAAAAAACAGGAAAAGGCACTGAAGATCCTGCCGCTTCTCATGCTGGCCGGCAACCTTCTTCGCGACGTGTACCTTCTCATCGTCGGGTACATGAGCATCGCCTATCTTCCCCTGCACCTTTGCAGCTCCTCGATCTTTGCCTACCTTCTCTACGCCTTCCTTCCGGAAGAGATCCCGGAGAAGGTAAAGCAGAAAGAACATCTGACAGAACCGGACGGATCAGAAAAGCAGAAAGCGCGCTGCCACCGCCTCAGTGCCTTCCGCACCGCCCTCGGGGAGGTCTCGTTTGTCCTTCTCATGCCGGGGTCTGTGACAGCGCTGATCTTCCCCGACTGGACAGCCTACCCTCTCTTTAACTTCATGTGCCTTCACAGCTTTTTCTGGCACACCCTCATTGCCTGCTATCCGATGCTCCTTCTGATCTCCGGAAGAATTCACCCGACGATCAAACATCTCTGGTATCCGTTCCTCTACCTTGCGATCATCACGCCTCCGATTGCGCTCTTTGACTACAAGGAGGACTGCAACTATCTCTTCGTCCACTGGCCGGTACAGGGAACGCCGCTTGAGAGTCTCTGCAACCTCATGGGATCGTACTGGCGCGTCGGCTATGCGGCACTCGTCTTTGTCGTGATCCTTGTGATCTATCTGGTGATTGAGCTTGCAAGGTTCCTTGTCCGGAGCCTGAAGAAGGCAGCCGGTCAGCGCTGATCCGGCAAAGCGCAGGGTCCTTCGCAGTTCCGGTTCGGAAGGATCACACGGAAGACTCCTCTTGCCGTCTCGAATTGCGGCTTCTGCGAAAAATCGCCATATGCATGCAGAATCCTGCGGATCCCGGACCCGCAGCCATTGGCAAGACGCAGCCGGTAAAAGACCTCTGCAAGGTTCGGATTTCTCATTATCGATGCCCCGAGGAAAATGGAATTCAGCTCCAGACCAGGGTCCAGTTCTCCCGGTGAGACAGTCTCCAGCCGGTCACTCGAGAGCTGAATCCGCGTGCTTTCCCGGTACGAATAGTCCCTGTGCACCACACTGTTCAGAAGAGCCTCCCGGACGGCTTCCTCCGGATAATCCCGGACATCTGTTCTCCCCGTCTTCGAAAAGGAAGCCCGGGTCCTGTTGCAGAAATCCAGGAGCTCATAGGCATCTGCAGCCTGCTTCAGTATCGATCCGGAGAATTCCTTCCTGTCCCGGAACAGCTCCCGGTCCGGTCCCTGAAAAAGGGATATTGTGGTCGTGAAGGGGCACTGGTCGGACAGAAGAAGTGCCAGATTCGTATACAGTCCGTCTTCCCTGATCAGCTTCAGAGACCGCATCTGTTCTTCCCCGAATTCGAGAGCTCTCCTCTTCATTTCCGACTCAAACGTCCCAAACGTCAGTGCCTGCTCCCGGCATCTTTCTTCCTCAAAGGAACCCCCGGGCATGACGCGGCAGGGGATATCTGTCGGATCCCATCCCGTCCGGAATTCGATATCCGGATCCTCCATGCACACTTCGTTCCCTCCTTCCTGAATGACAAAAACGCATTCTTTTCCTTCACTATGATGGAGAACGAAAAGGAACGCAAGATCTTCGCAGGCCAAAGGCCAGAAAAACCGGAGCACCCCATCGGAGGCCCCGGCTCTTTCCCACAGTTCTTATTCAGAGATTTCCCTGTTTCTGCCTGTGAAGGATCAGTCCTGCGGCACACCCTTCATCGTCAGGGAAATCCTGTGCTTTGCAGGATCGACCGCGAGCACACGCACCTTCACGATCTGCCCCACCTTCACGACATCGAGCGGGTGCTTGACGTAGTGATCCGAGAGCGCCGAGATGTGGACGAGTCCGTCCTGATGCACACCGATATCGACGAACACACCAAAGTCCACGATGTTCCGCACCGTTCCGGAAAGCTCCATGCCGGGCTTCAGGTCCTCCATGGAAAGGACGTCCTTTCGAAGCTGTGCTCCCTGTACACTGGATCTCGGATCCCGTCCCGGCTTCTCGAGCTCGGTGAGGATATCACTTAAGGTGTAGACGCCGATGCCGGTCTTCCCGGCAAGCGCTTCGATGTCCTTCTTTGCGTGAACCTTGCCCGTGATCTCCTTTGTCTTTCCGGTGCAGATGTCCTCCGTCGTGTACCCTAAAATCTCCAGCACCTTCCTTGCGGCATCGTAGCTCTCCGGGTGAACGGCCGTCCGGTCAAGAGGCTCCTTCCCGTCCCGGATCCTCAGGAATCCGGCGCACTGTTCATAGGCCTTCGGCCCGAGCTTTGCAACCTTCAGCAGCTGCTTTCTCTCCGTAAAGCTTCCGTTCTGCTCCCGGTACTCCACGATGTTCTTTGCGATCGTCCTGTTGATGCCGGACACATAGGACAGGAGCGCTGCCGATGCGGTGTTCACATCGACGCCGACACTGTTCACGCAGTCCTCGACAACGCCGGTCAGCGCCTCGAGGAGACGGTTCTGATCCATGTCATGCTGATACTGCCCGACACCGATGGAGCGGGGATCGATCTTGACAAGCTCCGCCAGAGGATCCTGAAGACGGCGCGCGATGGACACGGCGCTTCTCTGTCCGACATCGAAGTTCGGGAACTCCTCGGTGGCCGTCTCGCTTGCCGAGTAGACCGAGGCTCCCGCCTCGTTCACGATGGCATACTGGAGCGGCAGCTTTGACTCCTTGATGAAGTCCGCAATGATCTGCTCCGACTCCCTGGACGCCGTGCCGTTCCCGCAGGAGATGAGATCGACGTGATACTTTCTGCACATCTCCAGAAGGACCTTTTTGGCACCTGTTACGTCATTCTGCGGCGCGGTCGGGAAGATGACCTTTGTCGCAAGAACCGAACCCGTAGGGCTCACCACGGCAAGCTTGCACCCTGTCCTAAACGCCGGATCCCAGCCAAGCACCGTCTTTCCCGTCACCGGCGGCTGCATGAGGAGCTGATGGAGGTTGCTCTTGAAGACGACGATCGCCGCATCCTGTGCCTTTTCTGTGAGGTCATTTCGGATCTCGGTCTCAATGGACGGCCGGATCAGCCGCTCATAGGAATCCCTGCAGGCCGCCTGCAGATACGGCTCGGTCACCTGATTTCTGACAACCACCGTCTGCGGCTTTGCCTGCTGCCGAAGGGCTGCAAGGTCACGGAAGCTGTGCACCTCTTTTGCCTGCTTTTGCGCTTCCTTCTCCACAAGGCAGAGCTGCTGATACAGCCAGGACGTGATCTTCTCCTCGTCCACCTCGATCTTTACGGTGAGGAACTTCTCCTTCTCGCCGCGGTTGATCGCAAGCACCCTGTGTCCCGGGATCTTCTTCACCTGTTCCGAGAAGTCAAAGTAGTTCTCGTAGACCTCCTCGCGCTCGGCGAGCTTCTTGTTGACCGGCTCCTTTTCGGTGCCCTCCTTCTTTGCGGGCTTTGCCTTTGTCTTTTTGGTGACAAGGTTCCCCTCGGATGCCGTGACCTCCCGGATCCACTTCCGGTAGTCCGCGTTGTCCGAAATCTGCTCGGCGATGATGTCCTCTGCCATCTGGATCGCCGCCTTCACGTCCGGCACTTCCTTCTCAGGATTGACATAGGCGGCTGCCACGGTCTCAACAGGCTTTTTCGCATCGTGCGAGAGCAGGTAGTCCGCGAGGGGCTGAAGGCCTCTTTCCCGTGCGATCATCGCGCGGGTGCGCTTCTTCTGCTTGTAGGGGCGGTACAGGTCCTCCACCGCGGTGAGCGTCATCGCCTCATCGATCTTTTTCGAGAGTTCATCGGTCAGCTTTCCCTGCTCGCTGATCGCCGTGACAACGGCCTTCTTTCTCTCCTCCAGTCCGCGGAGATATTTCAGGCGCTCATCGAAGTTTCTGAGCTGTTCATCGTTCATCGCCCCGTGCTGCTCCTTGCGGTAGCGCGCAATGAACGGAATGGTATTGCCCTCATCAATGAGGCGGATCACGGCCTCACTCTGCCAGGTCTGAAGTCCCAGCTCCTGTGTCAGGATCTTTGTGATATTCATGCAACATTTTCCTCTTCACCTTTTGAATTGCCGCCTTGCAGGCGGACAGAATCCATTCTAACATGAGGAGGAAACGCGTTGGGCGTTTGCGATTTGAAGATTTCTGAATGTATTGGGAGGTACGCTATGGAACACTGGACAAGGGCGCGCTTTACGCCGTCCCTTCCGCTTGGGGAACACGGGAAACGGCTCACGTTATGCAGGCAGCACAGGGCTCTTGCAAAGGAAGCCGCAAAGGAGGGCATGGTCCTCTTAAAGAACGAGCATCAGGTCCTGCCGCTTTCCCGCGGCAGCCGCATCGCCCTCTTCGGCAAGGGCACGATCGACTACGTAAAGGGCGGCGGCGGATCCGGAGACGTCTATACCTCGTATGTAAAGAACCTTGCCGACGGCTTTGAGGAGCTGGAAAAGAAGGGCCAGGTCAGTCTCTTTGATGAAAGCATCGACTTCTACCGGGACTATGTCGGCAAAGCCTATGCAGAAGGTGCTCTCCCGGGGCTTGTGAAGGAGCCGGAAATCCCGGCGGATCTTCTCACTTCAGCCGCAGCCTTTACGGACACCGCCGTGGTGTCCATCTCCCGCTTCTCCGGTGAGGGGTGGGACCGGAAGTCGGACGCGCAGGGAGAGATTGAGCTCCACGCCTGTGACGACAAAAACATCATCGAGAAATCCGCGGCCGTCTTTACCCGTGCGGACTTCTACCTGACAGAGGAAGAGCAGGCGATGCTGAAGGCCGTGGAGTCTGCCTTCCCGCACGTCGTGGTCGTCATGAACGTCGGCGGCATGGTGGACCTTACCTTTGCAAAGAGCGATGAGAACATCGAAGGCCTGCTCCTTGCCCTGCAGGGCGGCATGGAGGGCGGCAGCGCCGCGGCGGAGCTTCTGTGCGGCATCGGAAGCCCCTCCGGTCACCTCGTCGATACCTTCGGCGATTCGCTGGAAGCCTATCCTTCCACCGCGACCTTCCATGAGGCGACGGATCACGTCGACTACACCGAGGATATCTACGTGGGATACCGCTACTTCGAGACTCTGAAGGGTGCAGAGGCCCATGTCGTCTATCCCTTCGGCTTCGGACTTTCCTACACGGACTTTGACATCAGCGAGCCCGCCGTATCCGAGGATCTCGTTCCCACCGGGGAGACCGACCCCGAGGGACGGCTGGAGACCACGAAGCTCTCCTTCACCGTGACCGTGACAAATGTCGGACCGGTTGCCGGGAAGGACGTCGTGCAGCTCTATGCCTCCGCGCCCCAGGGACTTCTCGGAAAGCCCGCCCGGGTCCTTGTATCCTTCCATAAGACAAGACTCCTGCAGCCCGGAGAAAGTGAGACCGTCCGTCTTTCCATTCTCGTGGACGATCTCGCATCCTTCGACGATACGGGGCGGATCCGGAAGTCGGCATACGTTCTGGAAAAGGGAGACTATCACTTCTTCCTCGGAGAAAACGTCGAGGATGCGAAGGATACAGGCTTTACCTGGAGCCTTCCGGACAACGTCATCACCTCATACCTTACGAGCAAGTGCGCGCCGACCTCTCTTTCGATGCGTCTTCGCGCCGACGGCTCCTTCGAGTCCCTGCCGCTCTCCGAGCCGAATGACCCCAATGAGAGCGGAATCGGGAAGCTGACCTATGAGGAGACCATCGGCCTTGCTCCGGATGTGCGGGAACAGAAGGGTACTGTCGTCTTCAGGACTCCGGATAAGCCGCAGCTTGCCGATGTTGCAGAGGGGAAGCTCTCCCTTTCAGACTTCGTCCATGCCCTGCCGGACGAGGATCTCGCAGATCTTCTCGGCGGCCAGGAGAACACGGGCTGTGCCAACACCTTCGGCATCGGAAACAACAAAGCCTTCGGCATTCCGAACCTCATGACAGCAGACGGCCCTGCCGGGATCCGCTTCCTTCCGGAGACCGGCGTAAAGACCACGGCCTTCCCGTGTGCAACGCTTCTTTGCTCCTCCTGGAATCCGGAGATCACCAATGCGGTAGGACAGGCGCAGGGCGAAGAGGCAAAGGAGAACAACATCTGCTGCTACCTCTCTCCCGCCGTAAACATTCACCGCTCACCGCTGTGCGGCCGCAACTTCGAGTACTGGTCCGAGGATCCGCTTCTTGCGGGTAAGCTTGCCGCATCGCTGATCCGCGGCATTCAGAGCACCGGTGTCTCCGCAACGGTCAAGCACTTTGCGTGCAACAACAAGGAGACGAACCGCATCAACTCCGACTCCAGAGTCAGTGAACGGGCACTTCGCGAGATCTATCTGAAACAGTTCGAGATCATCGTGAAGGAGGCAAAGCCCCATGCCCTCATGACCTCCTATAACCTCATCAACGGTCACCGCGCCTCGGAGAACCGGGAGCTTCTCACCGGAATCCTTCGCAGGGAGTGGGGGTATGAAGGGCTTGTCATGACCGACTGGTGGAACGATGCCGAGCAGTACAAGGAGGTGAAGGCAGGCTGTGACCTGAAGATGCCCCGCGGCTATGTGGACCGGCTCCTTACCGCTCAGGAGAAGGGGCTTGTCACGAGATCCCAGATGGAGCTTGCGGCAAGGCACATCCTGCAGTTCATCATCAACCTCGACAACGCGTAGTCTGCCCGGAAGGGCTCTTGTTAACCTGGCGTGGCTCTTTCGGGAGCACCAAATTTTAAATAGTTCCTGATGATGACAAGAGGCGGAATTTCCTGTAAGCAAGGGGTTCCGCCTCTTGTCATGCCTGGTAAAAAATAGTATGTGAATGACATTTGCAACAAGTATGGCGGTCTTAAGTTTTGGCAGGCTCCTATTGCTTTCTTCGAAGCCGTGATCTGCAGGATCCTGACTCGCGATCATGACGATCCGTGTACGTTAGTCAGCAGTTCCTTCTCCAGATCGGCCGGTTTCTCTTGTGCGACAGCATTCAGACGTTCCACTTGACCAAGGAAACGTCTGCGCCACTTGCCGACCTGGTTGACAGGAAGGTCCACTTTATCGGAGATTTTCCAGTTGGTCATCCTCTGCTCTGAAAGAAGTGCGATGTCTGCCCGCTGTGTAAGGCATTTGGCCATCGTCGTGTGTTTTTTCTCCGGATCAAACAGGGGATAAAATCCGCAGCCTGCAGGAAAGCATTCCTGTAAACCGTGGCAAAAGACGGAACGTACCGCGGCGGCAGGTGAATAAAAGCCGGTGGCAAGTGCACTCCTGCTTCGGAAAAAATAGCAAATGGTAAACCTGTGCAGGTCATGAGAAATGACATTCCTGACCTGGAGCCAGATGAACTGATGGAGTTGTTCTCGAAGGCCTTGATATGCCGAAATCAGACAATCACCTCTTTGCCAAACAGAAAATCGGCAAGCCGGGAATGCATGCATATAGATTGCGAAACGATATACATTATGCTATAGTCCTCATATAAAGAAAGAAGGAGGATGAGCTTATGTCAGCCAGAACCGCAAATGTAATTGCAAGAGTAGAGCCGGAAGTCAAGGAAAAAGCAGAGTCTATATTAAAAGGCATGGGGATTCCTTCCTCTGTTGCAATCAATATGTTTTATCGGCAGATCATTACCGATAACGGTCTTCCGTTTCAACCAACAAAGAATGTTCCTTCTCCGATGGCATTAAGCGACATGACTCGTGCAGAATTTGATGCCAGAATGGCAGAGGGACTGCGTCAGGCAGAAAATGGAGAAGTGTCTTCTGTTGACGATGTTCGGAATAGAATAATGGGTGAACTGAATGGACTTGTATAAGGTAAATATTACAAAACAGGCGGAAGAATCTTTGAGTAATATTGCCTTATACATAGCAAAAGAACTGATCAACAAATCTGCAGCAGAAAACCATGTAAATGCATTTTTGGATGCAATCGAAGAACTGTCCTATAGGGCTCCAACGGTAAAGACAATACCGGAGCAGCCGTGGGGAGATATGGGCTTTCGTCGGATCAGTGTTAAGAACTATTTTATTTACTTCATGATCTACGAAGATCGAAAAGAAGTTAATGTTCTTGATATCATTTATCAAGGCAGAGACCAGAATAAGGGTGTGTTTTGCAACACCGAAATGGAGAAAGTTGCAAAGTAAAAACGGAGAAAGTTGCATCTCCATTTTCCACAATATTGCAATCCGTGAATTCCTGGGGGCTACACCCCCAGACCCCTGTAAAATCAACAAATACGCAACAAATTGAGATGCATTTGTCACGTATTTGTTGATTGCAACAATCTCCATTTTGGAGATGCAACTTTTTCCAAAACGGAGTTGCAACATTCGATACTTTTACTTTGCAACAAACAAATAAGGGCCTGCAGGAGGATGGATTTACCTTGAATTCGGATCAGATGGCTGAACTGAGGCACGATCCGATTGATGAGTAAAAAGGTTTGGTCAATGTGAACGATTAAAGTTTGTAAAGCATCGGTGAGGAGCCGGTGCTTTTTTCTTCCTTTAACCCGGCGCTAACACTTTCTGCCCCTGTTCATGCGTAGTCTGCCCAAAAGGTCGCCCGGTTTTTGTTAAGATACGGTTAATTGCAGGCGGAACCCAGAATTAGCTCCCCTTCGGAAGGCAAAATGACGCGGCACTGGAAGGAAAAATGATCGTGTCTCCAGAAGTTATCGTCGAGGCGGCTGGGCCCCTCGGCGATGCTCCCAGCCGCCCGATCAAGGCATTCTATAACCTCTGTGGGTATGATCCTTCTGAGGAATCGCCAATTTTGCTTTCCTGGATAGGTGATTTTTTCCTTTCCGGGGGCTTACCCAAGATGGCTACCTGCAGTGAGTCAAAACAATTTACCGTTTGCAGGTTAATTTTGCATCGTGTTTTTGACAGTTAACGTTTCCCCGTCGAATCGTTTTCGGCATTTAGCCCTCTGATATCTCATTTCTTTGGGCATGTTTTAGGCAGATACACAGTTTTATCGATTTTCATCGGCAGCTTGTTGTCTCTTTTTGGAATAGTTGTACAATAAATTCGAATAAAATTGTGGACATTAGCGCTTTCAATTTGCGATTCAAGGGGCAGGACCAGACAGGCGGTTCCGGAAGGGTTTCATTTTCAGATGGAGATTCGGTGTAACAATCAGACGAGCGGTTGGAATGCGATTCAGGCTGCGATCGATGCGCTGCCGATGGAGGGCGGCACCGTAGTGGTACCGGCCGGCAGCTGGAGATCAGGCCCCATCCGGCTTCGCTCCAACATGGAGCTTCGCCTCGAGGACGGGTGCGACATCTACTTCAATGAGGATCCCTCCTTCTACCCGGAGGTCGCAACGCGCTTTGACGGGATCGACTGCATCGCCGCATCCCCGATGATCCTCGCGGATGGCTGCACGGATGTCTTTCTTCACGGCCATGGCACCTTCCATGTAAAGGAAGAGGCCTTTTCCGTCGACGAAGAGCGCCTTGCCGGTGACATCGCTTCGCTTCGCGACATGGCAATGTCCGGCATCCCGGTGTCGGAGCGCGTCTTTAAGGGACCGGATCATTTCCTGCCGCAGGTTCTCCTGCAGTTCTCGAACTGCCGGAACGTCCGTCTCAAGGAATTTACGATCGACGGGGCACCCCACGGGGCGCTGCGTCTCCTTCGCTGTGAGAACACAACGCTCCAGGGGCTGACGCTCCGCACCCGCGGAAAGTGCAGTCCGGGGCTTATTGCCGACTCCTCAAAGCGCGTGATCATCGAGGGCTGTCACTTCTCCACAGGTTCCGACTGCGTTGCCGTCTCCGCAGGAGCTGTGACCGACTTTGCGGCTGGCACCCGTCCTCTCGAGGACGTGGAGGTGCGCCGCTGCTACTTCACGGCCGGCCGCAATGCCTTCCACATGGGACCGGAGAGCGCCGGCGGGATCCGCAGCATTCTTGTCCGGGACTGCCTCATCTACAGCACGGACTGCGGCATCCGCATCTCTTCCCGCAAGGGCCGCAGGGGGCAGATCTGCCAGATGCTCTTTGACGGGATTCAGATCAACGAGGTGCGGGAGGCGATCCACATCGGATGTGACAGGAGCTGCCTGTCAGTCCGCGATGTCTCCATTGAGAACATCACCGGCACCGACGTGAAGACCGCCGTCTGCTGCCAGCAGGATCCCGAGAAGGAACAGCCTGTCATCGAGCTTTCCAACATTCATGTGGAAGCCGTGAACGGGGCTGAGCTTCAGGCTATCGGCTGAATGTTCAGGTTAACCGCCGGTGCGGAGAAATCCTCTGCACCGGCTTTTTTGCGCCCGTAAGCTGTGTTAAAGTATCAGCAGAAAATCCTGTTCCCGGGGAGGGACAGCTGAATCGAGGGGTTACATGGAGAAATCTTACAAGGTCAGTGATACGGTCTATGTCACAGGGCATCAGCACCCGGACACGGACTCCGTGGCGTCGGCAATCGGCTACGCCTTTTACAAGAGAACGCAGGGTATCCGCGCCATCCCGTGCCGTCTCGGCACACTGAATGCGGAGACGCGCTACCTTCTGCAGCGCTTTCACTTCGAGGAGCCGATGCTCCTCACCGATGCGAGAGTCAAGCTCTCCGAGATCCGCCTCGACCCTCTGACCTACATCAAACCGGACACCACCATCATGGAGTCCCTGAGGCTCATGCAGGAGGAAAACCACACCTACTGCGGCGTCGTCGATGACGACCTGAAGCTCGTCGGTCTTGTGACCAAGAGCGACATCGCCGCAGTCGGCCTCGGTGATACCGCATTCAACATCGGCATCCTCTCGAAGACGCCGGTTGCCAACTTCGCAAAGGTCATCGACGGCACCATCCTCTATGATGATCCAGAGACCCACCTCAACGGCAAGGTCTCGATGATCGCGATGACCGACGAGGAGAACCTGAAGAACTACGACATCCGGGACCGGATCGTCATCATCGGCGATGATCCGAGCGCCCAGAAGATGGCAATCGAGAAGGGCGCCGCCGTTCTCATCACGGTCTGGGCAAAGGAAGTGGAGCCGGAGGTCCTTGCGGCCGCAAAGGAACACCACTGCCCCATCATCTCATCCGGCCACGGGGCCATGAACACCTCCCGCTACCTGTACTTCGCACCGCCGGTCTCCCTCATCATGAAGACAAAGCTCGTGACGTTCAAGACCTTCGAGCTTGCCGAGGACGTCGGCACCAAGATGCTCCGCTCCCGCTACCACATCTACCCCGTGGTGGACGAGGACGGAAAGCTCTTTGGCTATGCGGCACGGTATCACATCATGAACGCGGAGAACAAGAAGATCATCATGGTGGATCACAACGAGTTCTCCCAGTCGGTCCGGGCCATCGAGAAGGCCCAGGTGCTCGAGGTCATCGATCATCACCGGATCAACGACTTCTCGACGACGCAGCCGATCTCCTTCCGAAATGAAATCGTCGGCTCATCCGCAACGATCGTCGCGACCATCTTCCGCGAGAACCAGATCCCGATCCCGACGGATCTTGCGGGGCTCCTCCTCGGTGCCCTGCTCTCGGACACAATGGACTTCCACTCCCCGACGACCACCGAGAGAGACCGGAAGACCGCGAACATCCTCGCAGCGATCGCAGACCTCGACATCGAGGAGTTTGCCCAGGATATCTTCACGGTGTCCGCGAACACCGACGGCAAGTCGATGGGTGAGATGATCAACCAGGACATCAAGTTCTACGACATCAAGAACATCAAGGTCTCGATCTCGCAGGTCATGGTCTCCTCCGCCCGTCAGTTCGGCAAGGAGAGCGCCGGCATTCAGCCCTCCGTTGATTCCTTTGCAAAGAAAAAGGCCGTCGACCTGTGCCTCGTTGTCTTCACCAGCGTCGTGGAGAACGGCTCTGTCATCTATGCGGGCGGCAACCGCTCCTCCTGGGCCCAGGAGGCCTTCCCGGATCTGACCGGTGAGGACCACAGCTTCCAGCAGGACGTCCTCTCCCGCAAGGCGCAGATCCTGCCGAAGATCACGCAGGTGATCGACCGGTACCAGTAAGTAAAATAATCGCGCATACTCAAAAGAGCCCTGGCACAGCGTCAACTGTGTCAGGGCTCTGCTCATATGAAATCAGATGTTACAGCAGGATGCAGAAGGACTGCGGTCCCATGGTGATCGATTTTGTTCCGGGCGTCACCTCGCCGATCTTCAGGACCACCGACCGGTCCCTGTCAATCTCCACCTCTCTGGTCTCTCCCGTCGGATTCACGCCAAGAAGCATGTCCTCTCTCCGGTAAAGGAACGGAACCTCGTTGCCCCGGCTTACCACCTCAAAGGATCCGTCCGCCTGCAGCTCCTCCGTGTTCTCGCGGAGAATCAGGATGTTGCGGATCGTGTTGAGATGAGAAGCAGGATCCTTCTCCTCCTCTTCCACCGTCGGTGCGTCCGCGGAAGGATCGGTCGGCAGGTACATCGTATCCTCGGCGCCGGTGGAGAAGCCGTGGTTCTTCGTCGCATCCCACTGCATCGGGGTACGGGTGCCGGTCCGCTGATAGCCGCCTTCCTTGCTCACAAGTCCCTTCTGATAGCGCATGCCGATCTCATCGCCATAGTACAGGAACGGCACACCGGGAAGCGTCAGGATGAACGCCTCGGCCAGCAGTGCCTCCCGGTCCGTGAGACTTCCCGCCATGCGGGGCGTGTCGTGGTTACCGGTCGGGATGCTGATGAAGCCGTGATCCTTTGTCGCCTCATAGCGCTTCAGATAGTCCTTCAAAAACTTTGTGATGTCTCCGCCGGCGTCTTTCTTAAAGTAGGAGTGGTCCTCCGGGCGGGTAACGCCGCGTTTATAGTTGGCGTCGTAATTTACAAAGTCTCTTGCCAGCGTCGTGTAGCCGTTCCCGCGGTTGTTCAGATAGAAGTCCATGTCGAAGCCCGCGCCGTTCAGCGAGAGCTCCGGGTTGTCCCACTCGGAGACGAAGGCCGCATCCGGGAACTTCGGGCGCACCTTCGAGAAGATATCCCGCCACACTGCGCAGGTGCCGCTCTTCTTCTCATCGTCGCCCTTGACCAGGGAGTCCGCCATATCCACGCGGAACCCGTCCGCCCCGTGGGAGAGCCAGAACGTCATTACCTCGACCATCGCATCGCGGGTTGCAACACAGGCGGGATCATCGATCCCCATCTGCCACTCTTCATTCGGGTGAAGCCACCCGTAGTTCAGGGCAGGCTGGCTCTTGAAGAAGTTCAGCATGTAGCAGCCGTCGCGGTCCGTATCCCCTGCGATATACAGGTGATTTGCAATCCCCTGAAACGCGCTGTCCGTCCAGATGTACCGGTCCGTATAGGCATTCCTCTCCGGGCGGCAGCTCTCCAGAAACCAGGGGTGCTTTTCGGATGTGTGTCCCGGGACAAGGTCCAGCAGCACGTGCATGCCGCGCCTGTGAGCCTCTCCGAAGAGACGGTACAGATCCCCGTTGCTGCCGTAGCGGGGTGCCACCTTCTTGTAATCCGCGACATCATAGCCCGCATCCTTGAACGGAGAGACGTAGAGCGGATTCAGCCAGATCGCATTGCAGCCAAGGGAGCGCACATAGTCCAGCCTCGAGATGATGCCGTTCAGATCACCGATGCCATCCGCATTCGAGTCCTGAAAGGACTGGGGATAAATCTCATAAAATACTGCGTTGTTCAGCCAGGAAGGCATAGTTCTTCCTCCAATTTTCTAAAACAGGCCTTCGACTTTCGGAAGGCGCTCAATCTTCCCATCCTCGATGACAGACCAGGAAAAATCCGGATACGCCAGAAGGAGCGGGCGAAGCCCCGCCGAAATCTCCTCTTTTGTCAGGTGATTGGTCGGCGTATTGAGAAGGATCCCGCGGGTCCCGGAGCCTGCCGCAACCTTCAGGTCACAGCCGATCTCGTTGCCGACCATGACGCATTCCGACCGGTTCAGATGCTGCTCCGTCAGAAGTCTGTTCATGAAGGCGGGATCCGGCTTCTTGATCCCGGCGTCCGAGGAGATGTACGCGGCATCAAAGAGAGGCAGAAGCCCTGTCATCTCAAGCTCCGCCTGCGTGAAGACATGCTGCGCATTGGAGAGCAGGTACACCCCGCATCCCAGGGCCTTCAGCTTTTTCAACGTCTCCCTTGTTCCGTCAAAGACGTGGAAGCGCCTTGTTGCCAGCGTCCGGAACACCGCCCCGATGAGCCTTGGCGTGCTCTCATCAAAGACAAGTTCTGCCCTGTGATGAGCAGGCGCCTGTTCGTAGAGCGCGTAAAACACGCGGTACAGATCAATCTCCGGATACGGGCAGTGAAGTCTCTCCTGCAGAGACTTCTTCTCCTTCCTGCAGAGATCGTTGTAGGTCTTTCTCAGCTCTCCCTGCGGATAGTCCGCGCCGTAACGCGCGTAGAGGTTCGTCAGGTCATGCCAGAGAAGGCGCTGGTTCTCGTCCGTATGGATATCGACCAGCGTTCCGTAGAAATCAAAGATGTAGTTTCGATGCATCAGTCAAGAAACCCGGCTTTCTTCAGCTCCACAAGGTACCGGCTCAGCGCATCCTGCCAGGTGGGAAGGGGCGTGAAGCCGTTCTTTACCAGCTTGCTCTTGTCAAGTCTTGAGTTGAACGGGCGCTTTGCCTTCGAGAGGCCGTACTCCGCGGTTGTCACCGGGACAACCTTTGTGGTGTAGCCTGCCTGCCTGTAGATCTCCACGGTAAAGTCATACCAGGAGATGTATCCGCCCTCGTTCGTTGCGTGATAGTAGCCGTACTTCTCACTCTCAATCATGTCGACGAGGAGACGCGCAAGGTCATAGGTGTAGGTCGGGGTGCCGATCTGATCATCGACGACGCGGACGGTGTCATGGGTCTTGCCGACGTTCAGCATCGTCTTGATGAAGTTCTTGCCGTTCAGGCCGAAGACCCAGGCAATGCGGACGATGAAGTACTTTGTCAGCGTGTTTGCAACCGCAAGCTCACCGTCGAGCTTTGTCTGGCCGTAGACGTTCAGCGGCTGATAGTCCTTGCAGTCCGGATCCCAGGGCGTCGTGCCCTGGCCGTTGAAGACGTAGTCCGTGGAGAGATAGAGCATCTTCGCGTCGATCTTCTTTGCCGCATTGGCGATGTTCTGCGTGCCTCCCACGTTGACCGCGCGCACCTTCGCCACCTTGTCGTCATCCTCTGCCATATCCACGGCCGTCCAGGCAGCGCAGTGGACGATCGCATCGGGGTGGATCTCCTCGATGGTCTTTTCGACAGCATCCGCATCCGTGATATCCAGCGAGACATACGGCATGGTGGTCACCGCAGAGCCGTCCTGAATGCCGGCATAGACAGGAGCCATGTCCGTGCCGACGCCCTCAATCCCTCTTTTTGCCAGTTCATTCATCACATCGTGGCCAAGCTGGCCCGCAACGCCCGTAACAAATACCTTCATAAAAGAACTCCTTTATCTTAATGTGCTTTTCAGCCGCAAAAGCTGTTTCATTATACATCCAAAACGAATTCCAAAAAACCGCCGGATCCTGATAGAATAAATCTGGAATACTGCTGAAGGAGGGAACTGTCATGGAGTACAACCACATGGAAATCGAGCGCAAGTGGATGGTTTCCGGCTTTCCGGAGGAGTCCGGGATCACCCTGCCTCTTCTGAAGGTCGAAAAGATGGAGCAGGGGTATCTGTCCGTCGAGCCGACCGTCCGGATCCGGAAGGAGGACAACGTGACAGAGGGACACTGTGCCTACATCCTCTGCTTCAAGAAGGGCCGGGGACTTTCCCGGCAGGAGCTCGAGTTTCCGATCGAGACGGACAAGTTTGAATCCCTGAAGGAAATGATCGGCGCGCCGCTCATCCCGAAGGTCCGGAAAAGCTATCAGCTGCAGAACGGTCTTGTCCTCGAGGTCTCCCGCGTCGATGATGGGACACCGACCGCGTTTTCCTATGCGGAGATCGAATATCCGTCGGAAGATGCGGCAAACGCCTATGATCCGAGGACTGATCACCTGGAGCGGTACCTGACGGACGACGTCACCGGCCTTCCGGGACAGTCGATGGGCGCCTACTGGATTCAGACAAGACTTCCTCAGGGGGAGGAAGGAGGCGGAAAATGAAGACCTGGACAAGAGAAGAACGCTACCGTGTTCTGAAGGATCCGGAAGAGATCCGGCCGCTGCACGATCGCATCGTGGCATCGCCCTACCGGCAGACGTACCACATTCAGCCGGTCACCGGGCTTCTGAACGACCCGAACGGCTTCGGGTACCATGACGGGCTCTGGCACCTCTTCTACCAGTGGTGCCCCTGGGGCGCCGTGCACGGCCTGAAGTACTGGTACCATGTGACCTCGACGGATCTCATCACCTGGAAGAATGAGGGTGTCTGCGTAAAGCCCGATACCGAGTGGGACAACAAGGGTGCCTACTCGGGCTCCGCCCTTGCAGGCCATGGCTCCCTCTACCTCTATTACACGGGGAATCACCGGGACAGTGACTGGACAAGAAAGTCCTACACCTGCCTTGTCCGCCTTGGGGAGGACGGCACGGCACAGAAGGCAGAAGCACCGCTCTTTGGCCCGAATCCCGACTACACGGAGCATCAGCGGGATCCGAAGATCATCCACGATCCCGTAACGCAGCGATACTACATTCTCCTTGGTGCCCAGCGAAAGGACAGGACGGGGTGCTGCCTTGTCTACACCTCGAAGGAGCCGTTCTCCGGCTGGTCGTTTTTAGGGGAGCTGAAGGTCCCGGGCTTTGAGGATTTCGGGGATATGTGGGAGTGCCCGTCCATCGAGCAGATCAACGGACAGGACATCCTGCTCTTCTGCCCGCAGCACCTGACCATTCCGGGGCGTGGAAATGCGAGAAACCACAACGGGTATCTCATCGGCCACATGGATTATGAGACCCTGACCTTCACGCCGATCGGAAGGTTCCACGTGCTGGACCGCGGATTCGACTCCTATGCGGCCGAGTGTGCCGCGACCATTCACCACAACAAGGACCGCGCCATCCTCATTGCGTGGATGGGACTGCCCGATGCGGTCTATCCGACGGACGATGAAGACTGGTCCGGATGCCTGACGCTCCCGCGCGTTCTTCGCATGCGCGGCCGCCGGCTGATTCAGACGCCGATCGAGGAGCTGAAGCTCCTTCGTGGCGATGTCGTACCGCAGGACGCAAAAACACTTCCCCGTGCCTGCGACCTCGAGCTTCACTGCGGAGGGCAGGACATGGAGCTTCATCTCTTTACGCGGGATGGAGGCAGAGGAGGATTCATCATCTCCTATGATCATGAACATCAGCTCTTCACCGTGGACCGCTCCCACATGAAGCGGCGCTTCAACAACGGCGAGGGTGAGGTGCGAAAGCGGGTCCTGGAAAACGGCCTGCAGCAGCTGCGGATCTTCATCGATCACAGCTCCATCGAGATCTTTGTAAACGACGGCGATGCGGTGTTTACCTCCCGCATCTTCCCGAAAGAGGGGGAGACCGGGTACCAGCTCAGCGGAGATGCCATGATGAAAGCCTGGCAGATGCGCCCTGCTGTCAGGGACGACTTTGTGATCTGAAATCAACAAAGGAGAGAAGAATGCGGTTCTGCCGCGCTCTTCTCTCCTTCCTTTATCTCAGGAAAGCTTCTGTTCCAGCTCCTGGATTCTCTCTTCCACTTCTCGATCCTTCGACCAGAGATCGACAATCGTATAGCAGTCGAGGGCCTGTTGCAGAAGGTTTTTCCTTTCTGCCTCTTCTCCTGCCCGGTAGTACAGGGCAATCGTGATATCAGACGGTCCCGTGGGAAGGCCATACCCTTTGAGCTTCTCCTGAAGCTGCGCCGTCGTGTAATCCGGCATCTTTTTCTTCAGGGCTTCCTCGAGGTAATGGATCTCCTCCTTTGCCTGCTCGTTTGCCTTCTCGCTCTTTTCAAAGAGCATGCTGTAGCGGTAGAGAACCTCCGCCTGCTCCGGCTGATAGCTCTCGAGATCGCAGAATCCCTTCCAGCGGTAGTACCAGGCAAGCTCCGAGGGGGTGGCAAGGTAAGGGTACGCCTCATCGACAAGAGAGCGGATCACCGGCACCCGGTTCAGACGGAAATTCAGGGAGACCAGCTTTTCAAAGACCCTCGTGCTCACCGGGTTCAGGTCCTTTGCCTTCTCCGCATCCTGCAGCGCCAGCATCAGCCCGCCCTTCTTCTCCTGCTCTTCGGCTTCCGAAAGGAGCCTTGTCACCTTGTCATCCGGATCGATCTCGTACTCCCCGGGCTTCAAATAATACTCAAACAGGTAGATCTCTCCGATGTGATAGATACAGACGTTCTGCATACCGATTATTCCGGATAGGTAAGGTGCTTCTCGTCAATGCCGTACAGGGTATTGTCGAGATATCTCTTTGCCAGGTACTTTGCCATCCCGAGGTTCTGATCGAGATAGTTTCCGCAGTCGCGCGGTGCGGCTCCCGGAACCTCACCCTCAAAGTCCCGGATGAACTCGAACATGCGTGTCACAAGGGGTGCCACTTCCTTGCTTGTCAGCTCGCCGGAGAGCAGCATGTAGAAACCCGTCCGGCAGCCCATCGGCCCGAAGTAGACGATGCGGTCCTTCCAGGCGGGATCGTTTCGAAGGAAGGTCGCCCCGAGGTGCTCAATCGTGTGCACCTCCGCCGTATTCATCACCGGCTCCCGGTTCGGCGCAGTCATGCGAAGGTCGAAGGTCGTGATCGCCGTGTCCCCGTAATGATCCACCCGGGAGACATAGACACCGGGCTCGAGTTTCAGATGGTTGATGGTAAAACTTGTGATCTTTTCCATGATGCTCTCCTATTGCTTCAGGTAGTAGTTCCAGTCAAAGTCCTTGTCGAACAGGTTGTAGTAGGCGGCAAACTTGTAGTCCTCGAGAAGATCCACCGAGTCGAGTTCCGACACGTCGTGGGCGTTGCCGTCACTGTCAAGGAATCCGTTTGCCGAGAGCGCCGGATACTGCTGGCAGACGCTCTCACACAGCTTATCATAGGTTGTCAGCGGAAGTCCCGCATTTTCCAGAAGGAATGCGTGCAGGAAGTTCGGGCTCGTCACCGGAAGGTCTCCCTCCGGCAGGTCGTAGTTCGCCCACATGATGTAGGGAACCGTGTACTTCTTGAGCTTCTCCTCCACCGTGGCATCGTCCGCGTACATGTCGGGATTCATCGCCTCGTAGACGTCCTCGTCCATGCCCGGCTGATGATCGCCGAACATCAGGATGATGGTCTTCTCCTTCACCTTCGAGAAGTAGTCGGTCAGCTGCTCAAAGGCGCTGTCCGTCTCCTTTACCAGGGAGAGGTACTCCTGCAGCTGGCTGAAAGAGGCGAGGTTCTCGTCGGTGGGCTTTACGGTGACATCGACCGCGGGCACCTCCGAGTTGTAGCCGCCGTGGTTCTGCATCGTCACGTTGAAGAGGAAGAACGGCGAACCGGTTGACGTCTCACTCGATGCGCTCTCTCCTGCTGCCAGCGAATCGAGGCTGTTCTGGTGCTCGTAGTAGTAGATGACGTCCTTGAAATCGGACTCATCATCGACATAGGAGCGAAGTCTTGAGGTATACGGGAGCGTGCCCGTATCCTTTGCGATGAAGCGGTCAAACCCGAGGTACGGGTAGACCACGTTCCGGCGGTAGCCGTTGGACAGGTACGGGTGGAAGGCGCTCACCTCATAGCCCGCATCCTTCATGTACCAGGCGAGGGACTCCTGCTCGGAGTCAATGTACTGGGAGTAGGGAATCGCACCGCTGTTCAGGAACGAAATGCTGTTGCCCGTCAGGAACTCGTACTCGGTATCCGCGGTGGTGCCGCCAAAGACCGAGACGATCATCTTGCCCTTCTTCACGTTGGAGCCGGACAGGGAGTGGATGTACGGCATGCAGTCGGTGTCCGTCTCAAACCCGTACGTCGTCGGAAGATCCGAGAACGCCTCGTTCATGATGACGATCACGTTGACAGCAGGGTCAGCCGTATCCGGGGCTTCCGAAAGAAGCGAGACATCACTGTCCGCATACGAGTCCAGGATGCTCGTTGCCGCGTCCGCGGTATATCCCTCCGGCGTCGGCTTCTCCAGGGACTTCTGGGCAAACGAGACGAAGGAGAGCACGTACCCGTGGTGCTTCGTTCCGATGTTCGTGTTCCAGAGATTGACCGTCGGCGCGTTCATCGGGATGTAGCAGAGAAGGAAGATGAGCGCTGCGGCAGAGATCCCCTCCCGCACCACGTTCTTCTTCCGGAACGTGCGCTCATTCTCCTGCAGAATGACGAGGAACAGGATGAAGCTAGCCGTGCAGACGACGATCATCTCACTGGAGGGCGCAAAGCTGTAGTCGGAAAGGACGTTCTTTGCCGTCGAGGCGCCGGAGAAGTCCGCAAGCTCCAGGGCCTGCCCGCGGAACTCAAAGTAGTAGTGGTTCGCGATGGCAACGCCGAGCCAGATGGCATGCGGCAGGGCATACGAGAACCTGCGGAAGGCCTTCCCGGGGGTGATGAGGTACATCACCACGTAGGGCAGCGCATAAATCAGGAGGTTTCCGATGATCGAGGCCGCATTGTCCAGATAGAACTGATCCGAGTAGAGCATCTCCACCATCGAAAAGTCGATGAAGGAAAGGAGGAAGATCCGGAGGATCGGAAGCTCCCATGCTCCCCTGTGATCTGCTGAGGTCAGATCACTCCTCTTCTCACCCACATGGGAGAGAACGAGAAGAATAAAGACACTCTCGAGAACGTAGCACAGGAGCTGATAGGTCCTCGTGTAGGACTCCCAGTCACTGGTCAGTGCAAGGTGTGCAAGAAATACCGTGTAGAAGATCTGCAGGGAAAAGATGATGACGGAGAGCACCACCGGGCCCTTTGCGCCCTTCTTTGCCTTCTCCTCTCCTGCCTTCTTTTTGCCGCGAAGACCGTTCCCCTCAGCGGCAAAGTGCACGTTCCGGACAAGGGCAAAGAGAAGAAGCTCCAGGAGCACCGCAACCGCAGCTGCCACCGCAAAGGAGGACATGCTGCCTGCGATGAAAGCGCTGTGCGGATTTACGACAAAATCATACCAGGTAAAGGACACGCCCCGCAGGGTGACCGGCGTGATCGAAAGGCCGGACGCTGTCGTCGAGGGTGTAACGCCCTCAAAGGTGATGGCATTGCTGCCCGCTGCCATGATCGTACTGCCCTCGATGTCCGTATCGATCAGCTTGATGTACGATCTGCAGTTCGTCCGGGACAGGTTCGAGGTCTTCCAGGTGATCTCATAAACCGGGACAGGTTCCGCGAAGGTGTAGGTGATGTTGGTGCCGTTTTCCGTCGCCCGCATCAGACCCTCTTCCACGGAAAGTCCCGTGCAGTTCTCCCCGCTCTCTCCGGTAAGGTTTACCATGGAGATCTTCTGCTCCGGATAGGACGCACACAGGTACCCTGCCCGGATGAGGAATACGGCAAGAAGAGCCAGAACCGTGAGAACAACGATGAGCCCCTTCTTTCCCGGGTGAAAGCCGATCTTGTCAGCCTTTGCCTTTACCTTCGAGAAGGCTCCCTTTACGCGGTCCGAAAGCTTCTTCCATACGGAAGGCTTTTTGAATACATCCTCGTTCTGTTTTGTCTTTTGGATTCGTCTCTTGTTGCTCATCTCACACAAAAACCGCAGCCGCAGGGGCTGTTCTCCCCCGGCTGCGATTCCCCCGAAATCTCCTATTTCGTATACTGACGGTACAGCGCCGAATGATCATAGATGCAGCGCCAGCCGCTGATGGCATTTGCCGTGACGGCGATGTAATGGCCGCCGCCGTTTGAAACCTGATAGCTCACCGCGCAGGAGCCGGACTCGTTGACAAAGCCGGTCTTTGCGCACTGCACGGTGCCGTTGTTGTCCTGATCCTCGATCCTGCGGAGGAACCAGTTGGACACCGTGATGCCCTCCGGGTGGACGGAGGTCGGCGACGTGGTCCAGGTGTGCTCCGCAAGCACCTTCCGGCACCAGTCGTTCTCGAGCGCCGCCTTCATGATGATTGCGATGTCATACGGCGTCGAGTAATGGTTCTCGTCGTATACGCCCACCGGATTCATGAAGTGGGTCGTATCGGAAATCCCGAGCTCCTCGCACTTCTCGTTCATGAGCTTTACGAAGGAGTCCATGTCCCCCGCGGTGTACTCCGCAAGAGCCATGGCCGCGTCCGCGCCCGACGGCAGGATCGTGCCGTAGAACAGGTCCTCGACCGAAGCGGTATCTCCCGGCATCCAGCAGACTGCGGACGAGCCGTTTACGTAGGCGTAGTCCTCATCCTCCTGGGTCAGGGTGACCATGTCTTTGAGGGAGTCCTCGCTCTTCAGGTGCTCGGCGGCAACGAGGATGGTCATGACCTTCGTCATCGACGCCGGGACGATGCGCTCACAGGCGTTCTTCTCGGCAATGATTTCGCCGGTGTCCGCATTGACGATCATCGCATACTTGCTGCCGATGTAGTCCCCGCCGACAACAGCAGATGCCGGCACCACCGTGCCGTCCTTGCTTGTCACGGATCCGTCCGCATTCGTCGTGGACGACTGCTCCGAAGAGGGATCCTCACTCACAGCTTCTTCCGACTCCCCGGTATCCGTCGCGGAGACGGTGCTTGTATCGGCTGCGGATTCCGTGGTCACAAGGCTTGCCGCAGCTTCGGAGTTTGCAACCACCTCCTCATCTGCGGAGACCGCCTGACTGGAGGTCTCATTCCCCGTCGCGGTGCCGAACTCGGTGCCGAACGATGCCGAATACTTGTCGTCATACCCCGGAACCGAGGGGATCGTCACGGTATTGGACGTCTCCAGGAACTGGTAGTAGGGCCAGAACGTCGCGATCTCGGACGGGTAGTTCTTTGCCGCCCGGTCCTCTGCGATCTTCTCCGCGCTGTAGGTGCTGATATCACCCTCGACAACACCGTCCGTCGAGGCTTCCGCAGAAGCCTCCACCGTACTGCCGTCCGTACTCACCTCACTGGCAGCTGAAGATGCCGTCTGCGCGGTGACCGCCGCCCCACCGGACAGATGCTGCGCGGCATACCGGACAGCGAAGAAAATGGCAACTACCGCGGCAATGGCAAGGACGATCATTGCGACCGTGATCCGCTGTGCACGCCTGAGCTCTCTTTCCCGCTGCTCTCTGCGGCGGCGTCTTTGCTGGGCCTTCTCCCGTCTTTCCCGGTTCAGCCGCTGCTGTTCCCGCTCCAGATCCTCCTCGGAGACGTCGACGTAGTCATCGTAATCGCCGCTGTAGCCGGCATCGTCGTTATAGCCGGTATCGCCATAGCCGTCATCATAATAGCGATCATTCTGATATCCGTCATCGTAATTTCCCGGTCTCCCGGAACGATTGTACTGATCTGCCATAAATATACTTCAATTCCCGTGAACTTCTTTTTACAGAGACATTACCTGCCGATAGTAGCACACTTGCCTCAGGCTTTCCAGACCATGCGCACCCGGTTCCCGGCAAGAAGGGCTGAGCCCTCCTCATGGAATCCGAGGCCGGAAAGCTGTTCCTTCACCTCCGACACATGGGAATCCGTCCCGTCAAAGGTGATCTCGGCATGCCAGCCGGGTGCCTCGTGCAGACGAATGAGGCGTCCGACCCGCTTTCCCAGGTCCTCGCCCGCAAAGTCCACCGTGAAGGTGATCTTCTTTTCGCTCTCGTCAGTCTCCATGCGAAAGCGCGAGAGCGTCTGCCACTGCTTTTTTGCGCCCTCCCGGGTGCTCTTTAACACAAAGCGCGACAGGTCAACCTGCTGTCCGCTCTTTGGATTCTTATTGTTCTCGTTCGGTGTTTCCATTTCGTAACCTCGCCTGCGGGCCATTATAGCACAAAGGGACCGGTCCGGAGAAACCTGTGATCTCCCCGAACCGATCCCTGAAAACTCCCTGAAATTCCTTCCTACTTATAATAAGTAGGTCTGTGTCTTCCGATCTCTACTTCTCTGCCTTGATGACATGCAGGTAACCGTCATTCCCGCGGCCAAGCGTCAGCGTATAGGTCTGTCCCTGTACCAGGATGCCCGTCGAGGAAAGGTTCGTGTTCGCATCAAGCTTTACCTTCATCGTGCCGCTGGACGGTGCATTGAAGGACAGCGTATCCTCGGTCGATCCGCTCTCGATTGTACCGGTTGCGGTGAAGCTGTTCGACGAATCCACGGTTGCACTGCCGTTCGAGGAGCCGTCCTTGCTCACGATCTTTGTCGCATGCCAGTAGGCATCATCTCCGCGGTAGGAGGTGACCTCCAGGTTGTGGCCGGAAAGGAGCACCTTGCAGGCGGACAGATCTGCGTCGTTGTTGATCTTGAACTTCATCGTGCCGCCCGTCGTATCCAGAAGAAGCAGGTTCGAGGTGGAACCGCCGTTCACCGTGCCGGTAAAGGTCAGTGAGAGCGAGGAGAGCGCCGTCGAAGAGGAACTGCTGCTCGAGGAAGAAGAGGACGAACTCGTCGTACTCGTTGTTGTACTGCTGGAGGTCGACGAAGACTTCGAGGTATCGCGGATTGTCACGGCGTGGTAGCTGCCATCGCTCCCCTTTGCCGCAAGGATCTCCAGCGGCGTGCCGGTCAGGATCGACGTGCAGTTGGTCAGATCCGTGGAAGCATCCATGTAGACCGTGTAGTTTCCGGCAACCGTCGAGAGCACGATCTTGTTGAGACTCGTACCGTCCGCCACGGTCCCGTAGATCATCATCGACGTCGAGGTGTCGAGATTTGTGCCGTAGATGATGACCTTCGCCGCATGCATGTACGCATCATCGCCGCGGTAGACATAGGCGATTGCGGAGGCGCCGCTGTAGATGACCTTCGCGCCGCCGAGCGTCGTCGAAGAATCCATCTTGACCTTCATCGTGGAGCCGTTTGTCGAAAAGTTCAGAAGCGAGCTCGTGGAGCCGCTTCCGATCGTGCCGGAGACCTTCGTCGTCGACTGGCCGTTCGGTCCGGTGACAGTCTCACCGCTTGTAATCGTAGACGGCGCCGCAATGTTTGTAGCAACATACCCGGCTCCGGTGGTGTTGTAGGTCACCACGACTTCCTCCAAATGATAGAGGAGCGAAATGCCCGTGTAGGTCGTACTCGAATCGATGATAAAAGTTATTCGCCGGTCTGTCCCGGGTACAGCCAGTACCAGCTGATTCTCCGTTGTGCCATAGGCAACAACACCCTGTACCATCGGGGTAACCGTAGAAGTGGATGCCGCCGTATCACTCGCCGTGATCTTTGATGCATGCATGTAGGCGTCGTCACCGCGATAAACCGTTGCCGAGACCGTGGCGCCCTTCATCAGTGCCTTCACGCCCGACATGTCCGTGCCGGAATCGATCTTGATCTGCATGGTACCGCTGGACGTATCAAGATACAGCATGGAACCCGTCGTGCTGTCATTTACGGTGCCTGTCACCGTCACGTTGTCTGCCTTTGCCGAAAGGCCGATCCCCGCAAACAGGGACAGGACCAGGCAGAGGGACAGGATCACGCTCAGAAAGGACAGCTTTTTCTTCATATATAGAATCCTCCTTCTGCAAAGGAGTGGCACTTCGCACACTTCCCCCGCTGTTACGAATCGAATTCCATTATAGACTACCCGTCCCGCCTTTGTAAAATGAGATTTCCCATCCGGTCAAGATTTTTGTTGCATATTGTCCTGAACGGTAAATATTGATGTATTCCATTCGATTTTCAGAATCAGCCAGGTCAAAACCGTTGTGGTCATTTTATGTGTTTTTAGATCATGAAAAGTCCCCGGAAGCCCACTGTTTTCGGGGATAAACGTAATTATTGACCGTCTTTGTTCAGTCCCTGTTCAGGGCATCGACCATCTCCTGCAGCTCGAAGTAGCGCTCCATCTTCTGCTCAAGTGCTGCGTCGGTCTCGTCCTTCTCCTTTGAAAGATCGGCCAGCTTCACGTAGTCCGAGGCTGCCGCCTCCATCTCTTTCGAGAGTTCCTCGGACTTTGTCTGCAGGGCATCGATCTCGCCCTCGATCGCATCGTACTCGCGCTGATCCCTGTAGGAGAGTTTCTTTGCATGTGCGGAGCGCGGTTTCGATTCCGGTGCGGGAGCAGGCGTCTCTTCCGCCTTCTTTCCGATCGTCTTCTTCTCCTCGACACTCTCCTGTCCCCGGAGCAGCTCATGCTCCCGGTATTCCTCATAGGCGCCGTCGCTCTGCCAGAGCGTTCCGTCGTCCTCGAAGGCGAAGATTCTCGTCACCACGCGGTCGAGGAAGTACCGGTCGTGGGAGACCACGATGATGATCCCGTTGAAGGTATCGAGGTAATCCTCGAGGACCTGCAGGGTCTGGATGTCGAGATCGTTCGTCGGCTCATCGAGGATCAGGACGTTCGGGGCCTGCATCAGCACGTGCAGCAGGTAGAGCCGCCTCTTTTCTCCGCCGGAGAGCTTGGAGATCAGCGTGTACTGTTCCTTCTTGTCGAACAGGAACCGGTTGCACATGTCCGAGGCCGATACGAGGCCGTCCTCGGTGCGGATATATTCGGCGGTGTTCCGGACGTAGTCGATGACCCGAAGGCTCTCATCGAGAGCCTCATTCTCCTGGGAGAAGTACCCGAATTTTATCGTCTGCCCGATGGTGACGCTCCCGGTATCCGGGGTCACAAGTCCAAGGATACATTTGAGGAGCGTTGATTTCCCGCACCCGTTCTTTCCGATGATCCCGATCCGGTCGGTCTTCCGGAAGTGATAGGTGAAGTCGTGGAACAGGACTCTCCCGTCGTAGGACTTGGAGATGTTCTCGAGCTCGATCGTCTTTCCGCCGATGCGCGATGCCATGGAGGAGAGCTGTACCTGCCGCTCCTCCACGATCCTGTCCCTGTCACGCAGTTGCTCGAAGCGCTGGATATGCGCCTTCTGTTTCGTCGAACGGGCTCTTGCGCCCCGCATCATCCAGGCAAGGTCCTTCTTATAGAGCGTTGCCATGCGCCGCTCGGCGGCAAGGGCGTAGTCGAGCCGCTGCTGCTTCAACTCGAGGTACCGGCTGTAGTTCGCATCGTCATACCGGCAGAGACTTCCGTGGTCAATCTCCACAATCGTGTTGCAGACCTCATCGAGGAAGTACCGGTCATGCGTCACCATGAGGATGGCGCCCTTATAGCCCCTGAGGAAGTCCTCGAGGTACTCGATCATTTCCGCATCGAGGTGGTTCGTCGGCTCATCGAGGATCAGAAGATCCGAGGGTGTCAGCATCGCGGCAACAAGAGCCGCCCGCTTCTTCTGCCCGCCGGAGAGGATCTCCGGGCTGCAGTCGGGATCCGGAATCCCGAAGCGAAGGAGCTGTGCCTTCACCTCGCCCTCCGTATCCCAGTGTGCTTCCTTTCCCCGGACCCTCTCCGCGACGTTTGCAAGAAGGCTCTTTTCACTGTCAAAGACCGGGTTCTGCGGAAGGTAGGCGATCCGAAGGCCGCGTCCTCTCACCACCTGTCCCCCGTCAGGCTCCATGACGCCCGCCGTGATCTGGAGAATCGTCGACTTTCCGGTACCGTTCACACCAATGATACCGATCCGGTCATGATCATCAATGCCAAGCGTCACGTCGTTCAGCACCTGCTTGGCGCCGAGGACTTTGGAGATATGTTCGAGGTTCAGGATGTTCATTCGTATTCATGCTCCTTTGCACCCGGCCATTTTAGCATAAAAAAGGCGTCCGGAGCGTTTGCCCCGGGCGCAATCATAGAAGGACTGACAAATTTAAGCTGCCACAGACTTCAGGCCGCAGCCGTGCGGTGGGATGTCCGCTCTCCCTGCGTTGCGATTGCCTTGACCTTTGCAAGAGCCTTCTGGACAGCGGGGATCGAGATCAGAACCAGCGTGATCGCCGCCTCCGGCCAGATATAGAGGCCGTTGTAGGCAAGTGTGTAGGCAAGAGGAGACATGTTGTAGTCGGCAGCGTAGATGCCGAAGAACACGTAGCCGGAAATGCAGGCAAAGAAATATCTGCCGATGACACCCGTCAGGTATCCGAGGACCATCCCGTGCTTCTTATTGGCAAACAGACCGGAGAGGCCGAGGGCGCCGAAGGCGAAGACGTAATCGATGAGCATCTGCGGAACCGAGAGGATGTAGGGATCCGTGATCAGCTGCAGCAGGCCGTAGGCCACTGCACCGGCGATACCGGTCCCGAGGCCGTACCAGTAGCCGATCAGCGTGACAAAGAACATCGAGAACAGGGTGATGGAGCCGCCCATCGGCAGATGAGCGAACTTGATGAAGCTCGTGACAAAGGCAAGGGCAATCGCCATGGCGGAGAACACCAGTCTCCTCGTGCCGGTCTTCCCCCGCTCGTCCGCCTTGACCAGGTAGCAGGCAAGGAGCAGAATCCCGAGCATGATGATCACCAGCACGGTATATCCGGAGCCGGTCAGGGCATAGGACCCGTCTTCCGTTAACGTAGCAAACAACGACATAAAAAATCCTCCTTCTGACAGGGGAACCTGCTAAAGGAGGAAACATATGTGCGCCATGAACCATGCGCTTCCTTCCGCCGGTATTATCCGGTTCAAGTTTTAAGGGTCTACAGCAGATCTTCCGATCTGCGTTTCTCAGCATTACGCTCCCCTAGCAAAGGTTTTCCGTCATTCAATTGTTCATCTAACTTTACCGCAGCAGGTAAAAATGTCAAGTCTCGTTGTATCCTGACACATTTTCCTCAGCCTGTCAGTCACTTTCCGTTCCGCCAAGAATCCCCAGTCCATGGGATAGGGACGGAAGAAGGAACTCCAGATCCTCCCGGCAGGCCTTCGGGCTTCCCGGAAGGTTCACGATCAGCGTGTGCTTCCTGATCCCTGCGGTCTGCCGTGAGAGCATCGCGTGTTTTGTGAACTGCATCGAATAGCTGCGGAGCGCTTCCCCGATGCCGGGGACCTCTCTCTCACAGACCTCCTTTGTCGCCTCCGGCGTGACATCCCGGTCCGAGAACCCGGTCCCGCCGGTCGTAAAGACGACCCGCACCTGCCGCTGATCCGCAAGACGGCAGAGCTCAGCTTTCAGTTTCTCTTTTCCGTCCGGGAGAAGGATGGTCTCGACGACCTCATACCCGTTTTCGGTGAGGATCCGCCCGATCTCGGGGCCCGACCTGTCCTCATAGACTCCGGCACTTGCCCGGTCCGAGAGCGTGATCACCGCCGCCGTAAAGGGGTGCTTCGGATCCGCGGGGATTACCGAGATTCTATCCCCGGGGCGCACCGCTCCGCCCTGTTTCACCACGGCAAAGACGCCCATCTTCGGCATGATGCACTCGCCCATGCGCTCATAGATCGCGCAGTGGCTGTGGCAGCTCTTTCCGATCTGTGTCAGCTCCAGGAGAACGCTGTCCCCGATCTGAAACCTTGTCCCCACGGGGAGCGTCGTAAGATCCGGCAGTCCCTCAACCACGAGGTTCTCCCCGAAGTCCCCGTAGGAGACGTCCGCCCCGCGCTTTTTGAAGTCATCGATCGCTTCCTTCGAGAGAAGGCTCACCTGCCGGTGCCAGTGTCCCGCGTGGGCATCGCCCTCAAGTCCCCAGTCCTCTTTCAGATAAGCCTGATCCACCGGGATCTTGGCGGTTCCCTTCTTCTCGCTCCTGCAGACCGCGACGATCTTTCCCTGATTCTTTCCGCACATGTGTGCTCTCCTGTTCTATACTGACTATAAAATAAAGTCTCTACCACAGAAAGGCCAAAACTTCCATGTCTGATCTTACGCATTTTGATGAAAACGGCAACGCCCGCATGGTTGATGTCTCCGGAAAGGAGATCACCCACCGGGAAGCCACCGCGACCGGCTCGATCAAGGTATCCAAAGAGGTCTTTTCGGCGATCGTCGACCGGAAGGTCGAAAAGGGAGATGTCCTCACCGTAGCGCAGGTCGCGGGTATCATGGGCACGAAGCACACCGCGGACCTGATCCCGATGTGCCATCTCCTGAACCTCACCAACGCAAAGCTCACCTTTACCCTGGATCCCGAAACCACAACGGTTCATGCCTTCTGCACGGTAAAGTGCGACGGAAAGACCGGCGTCGAGATGGAAGCCCTGACCGGGGTCTCCGTGGCCCTCCTTACGATCTACGACATGACCAAGGCGATCGACAAGCGCATGGTACTCTCCGACATTCATCTTGTAAACAAGAGCGGCGGAAAGAGCGGGGATTTTACGTTTTAATCCGCAGAATCCGTAAGGAACAGCATCTTCTCCTCTGCCATCTGAAGGTACCGGGGAAGCCCCTTCGTCTCAAGCTCCGGATATTCCGACCTCTGGACAAACCAGCAGATGTGCTCCGGATTGTGCTCCCGGTGGTCCCCCTGCGGGACAAGATAGAAGTTCTCCTCAAAGGGGAGAGCTGCCCTGCTCTTTTCCCGGACCGGAAACGCATTGACCGGCTCTTCCGCTTCCCATACCGGGATAAAGTCATGGGCGCGGTATCCGAGGCAGGTCGTCCCCTCCGGAATCTCGCCCTTTGTTTCGATGTCCACCCCGTAGTCCACGAGGTGCGCATGATGTGCATCGATCCGGACAAGATCGGTGTAGTTCTTGCACCCGGTGAGGATCGAGGCCTGCTTCACCTTCGGGTTTGCAAAGACATCCTTTGTCTTCCCCTCCCGGATAATTCTCCCTCTGTCCATGACCAGCAGATCCTCGCAGAAGCGGTAGATCTCGTCCCGGTTGTGGGAGACGAGGATCATCGTCCCGTCGTACTGCTGCAGCATCTCGAAGAGCTGCTCCTGCAGCTGATCTTTGAGATACGCATCCATCGCGGAGAAGGGCTCATCGAGAAAAATCATCTTCGGCGCACCGGCAAGAAGGCGGGCAAGGGCAACTCTCTGCTGCTGTCCCCCGGAGAGTTCTCCGGGGTAGCGCTTCTCGAGCCCTGCAAGGTGAAACCGCGCAATCATCGCAGCGCACCGCTCTCTTCTTTCCTTCTTCGGGACATTTTCCAGTCCTGCAAGGACGTTCTCCTCCACCGTCATCGTCGGAAACAGCGCGTAGTTCTGGAAAAGATACCCGACATTCCGCTTCTGCGGGCGGACACAGAGCTTCTTCCCGCTGTCAAAGAACACGTCCCCGTCCACACAGATCTTTCCCGCATCCGGCCGCACGATCCCCGCAATGCTCTTCAGGGTCATGCTCTTTCCGCACCCCGAGGCGCCGAGGATCCCGATCCGGGAGGCGGAGGTATCGACGCGGACGGTGAGGTCATATTCCTGGAGATGTTTTGTGAAATCCAGTAAAAGGTGCATTTTACCACCTCGAGACATGATGAATCGACTTCGACGCCGCAAGGTTCATCGCCGCGACGATCACAAAGGCGATGACCAGCACAATCAGTGTCCAGATCCCGGCGGTCAGATAATCCCCGTCCTGAATCACCATCGCAATCTTCTGGGAGATCGTCGCGGTCTTTCCCGGGATGTTGCCGGCAAGCATCGAGGTCGCGCCGTACTCCCCAAGGGCCCTTGCAAACGTCAGGATCGTCCCGGAGATGATGCCGGGACCTGCGGTCGGCATCACGATCTTCCAGAAGATCTTCGTCTCCGACATCCCGAGCGTCCGCCCCGCATAGACGAGGTTCTCATCGATCTGCTCAAAGGCAGCCCTCGCATTCCGGTACATCAGGGGAAAGGCGATAAAGCTCGCGGCAAGAATGCACCCGAGCCAGCTCTGCACCACCTTGATCCCGAACTGCGCGTACAGAAAGCTCCCGAGGGGCCGCCTCTTGCTGAACAGGAGCAGCAGGAAAAAGCCCGTGACCGTTGGCGGCAGAACCATCGGCAGCGTCAGAATCCCGTCGATCACCGACTTTGCCCCGGGTCCCCGCTTTACAACCTTCCGTGCCGCAAAGATGCCAAGGAAGAAACACAGAATCGTCGCCACAAGGCCGGTCTTCAGGGAAATCCAGAGGGGACTCCAGTCAAGGCCGGAAAGAATGGAGAGAACTTCCTGCATGCGATACCTCCTGTCCAAAATCCCCGCACAGGGGGTGAGCCCTGCGCGGAGTATAAAAACGTTCCTGTCAGTCGGTCACGTTCGTGTCGAACTGATAGGTCGTAAAGACATCCTTTGCCCCGTCAGAGAGGACATACGCCTCAAAGTCCGCTGCGGCCTGCGTCTCGGCTTCCGTTGCCTCGTCGTTTACGATCTGCGCGATGGGATAGATGATGTTGCCGGAAAGATTATAGGAAACCGTCTGCAGGATGTCGACATCGTCCTCATGGCCATAGACATCGCTGTAGTAGGTCGTTCCGACCTCGCAGGAGTGCTCCGATACCGCGGAGAGCACCTTGGAGACGTTGCTCTGCTCGGAGATCTCAACCCCGCCGAGCGCCTCGGAAATCTCCTCCGTCGTATAGGTGGAAGGATCATCCCGGCTCTCCAGAAGTCCCGCGTTGACCATGGCAACGCGCGTGTACTTGCCGACCGGCACCGACCCGTCCGCAAGGGCAATGCTCGTGGCATCGCCGATGTTTTCCAGTCCCGTCACCTTCGTGCCGGAATCCCTGTAGGTGATCACCACCAGCTGGTTGTTGACCACGTTGTGGCGGGTACCGTCGACGACAAGCCCTTGGTCCTCGAGCTCATCCATCTGCTTCTGCGCCGCCGAGAAGAACACGTCGCAGGCATAGCCCTCCTCGATCTGGGTCATCAGCTTGCCGGACGAATCCGCATTGAAGGTGATGGTGACGTTCGGGTGGGATTCCTGATACTTCGATGCAAGCTCGTCCATCACATCCGAAAGGCTCGCCGCGATGAACACCTGGATCTCGACGTTCTCGTCGGAAGCGGTGTCCGTGGAAGCCTCCGTTGCAGCAGTGTCCGCAGCCTCCGAAGACTCGGACGATGCGGCAGAATCCGCCGTCGTCACAGTCCCGGAAGAGGAGTTCCCGCATCCCGTCAGCAGCAGGGCGGCCATGCCGCCTGCAAGCAGTCTGCAGCAAAGTTTCTTTTTCATCTTTTTCTCCGTTTCTGTGTGTCTGGTGAATGGTTTTGATATCCTCGGACGAGCTTTCACACTGTCCCCCTCAGATGGAAGAGACTCTTATCCGCCGATATCGGACATTTTGTGTTTCTCGGTGATCTTCCCCTTCTCCTCAAAGCAGTGTTCCTTCGGCTTCAGGAAGACGGCCTCCCGGAAGGCTTTCTGCAGATCCTGCTCCCGCAGTGCCGGATCCTCCTCTTTGAGGATCGGCCGAAGGTCCACGGCCGTGCCGTAGCAGAGGCACGGTTTCAGCTTCCCTGTGGAGGTGAGGCGAAGCCTGTTGCAGCTTCCGCAGAACTTTCCGTGGATCGGGCTGATGAGCCCGATGCTCCCCTCCCAGCCGGGTATGTGGTAGTACAGTGCCGGGCCGTTCCCGTGGGGATTGGAATCCCGGATCAGATCCGGCCAGATCGCCTGCATCTTGACCAGGAGCTGCGCATTGCTGATGGGGTCAAATTCCTTCCCGTAGCCGATCGGCATCATCTCGATGAACCGCACATCGAGCTTATGGTTCTTTGCAAGCATCGCGATGTTCGGCCACTCGACATCGTTCACATCTCTTTGCAGGACGCAGTTGACCTTGACGCGAAGACCGCTCTGAAGCGCCGCCTCGATTCCCTCTTTGACCTGTTCCAGGGCATCCGTCCCCGTGATCTCCCTGAACTTCTCCGGGCTTAAGGTATCAAGGCTCACATTGACTGCGGACAGCCCTGCATCAATAAGATCCGGCAGCTGATCCTTCAGGTAAACGCCATTCGTTGTCAGCGTCACCTCCTCGATCCCCGGGATGTCCCGGATCATGCCGATCAGTGTGGCGCAGCCCTTGCGCACCAGCGGCTCCCCGCCGGTCACCTTGACCTTCCGGATACCGAGCGCCGCCCCGGCGCGCACGATCTCTTCGATCTGCTCATAGGTCAGGATCTCCCGCATCGGCACCTTCTCGATGCCGTGGGGCATGCAGTAGGCACAGCGGAGGTTGCAGCGGTCCGTGATCGAAACCCGAAGGTAGTCGGCTCTCCTGCCGTACGGATCGATCAGTTCATTTTCCGGGGGATCGTCTGCAAGGATCCGGTCCGCGATGGCGGAAACGTCGGAAGAAGACAGTACCGGCTCCATAAAGTCTGCCTTCCCCGCAAGGTCCTCATCGCAGACCAGAAGGATCCTCCCCTCCCGGTTCGATACCGGCTCCTCCTGCACGCCTGAAAGAAGACACTCGATCTTTCGTACCGGCTTCTCCTTGCACCCCTCGACGAGAATCACGTCCGCATCGGAGAAGAGTGCGATGAGGCTCTCATCATCGTCCCCGCTGTTTCTCTTATGGATCATCACCTGATCCTGTGAGTAGATTGCCGTCTCCACGGCTCCCGCCGCGTCATACCGGAAGGTATCCGTCTCCGGGATGTCCGCCGTAAAGTCATGCCCGTCGTGCTTGATCGCCGCCACATTGAGACTCCTCCCGGAAAGCTCCTGAATCAGTGCTGCCATGAGTGTCGTCTTTCCGGTGTTCTTTACGCCGCAGATGTAGCAGATCTTCGGTTTCTTTTTCGTATCCATATCGTCCATAACCGTCCAGGCTCCCTTAAGAAAACAAATCTTCTAAAGAAGATACGCGAAGAGCTTCGTCCCCTTTTCCACTTCCGTCTCCCCCTCCGGGATCTCGAGAAGCGCATTGGCTAAAGGAAGATCCACCAACAAGGAGGAGGCACTGCCGCCAGGAAGAGGCGTACCGACAAGTTTCCCGTCCTTCTCCCGGACAACGGCCCGCACAAAGCGCCGGTACGATCTTCCCTTCTTCCAGCTGCCGGAGAGAGACACCTGTACCTTCTTCAGGGTCGGATTCTGATGCAGCATCTTCAATAGCACCGGCCGCACCAGAAGGCAGGCGTGGACAAACACCCCGTAGGGATTGCCGGAAAGGCTGATGACCGGTGTTCCCCGGTACACCCCCGCCATCACCGGCATGCCGGGCTTGATCCGCACCTTCCAGAACAGAGGCTCCACACCAAGGTCCGGATACACGCTGTGAAAGATGTCCTTTACCCCGACGGATACGCCTCCCGTCGTCACGACAAGGTCCGCGTCCTCTGCCTTCCGGATCACGTCTTCCACCTGTTCCGGATCGTCCGGAAGGATACGGACCTTCGTGACCTCTGCCCCGAACGATGGGAGCAGGGCCTCAAGAAGTGCCGCATTGCTGTCATAGATCTTCCCGGGAAACAGCGTCTTTCCCGGTGCCGTGACCTCATCTCCTGTTGCCACGACAAGAACCCGGGGACGTCGGACCACAAAAAGATCCGGCATCCCCTGCGAGGCTGCAAGGGCGATTGCGGCGGGGGTAAGAACACTCCCCTCCGGAAGAAGGCGTGCTCCCTTTTTGCCGTCCACTCCGCGGAGGGTGATATTGCTGCGGGGAGGAAGGGACAAAATCGTCACCTTTTCTTTCCCATAGTCCGTATCCTCCTGCGGCACCACAAGGTCGAGCCCTTCCGGGATCGGGGCGCCGGTCATGATGCGAAGGCAGGAGCCCTCCGGCACGGTCCCTGAGAACACCTCCCCCGCATCCTCTTCTCCGGCAACAGGAAGTGAAAAAGGCAGTTTCCCGATATCCCGTTTCCGGAGCGCATACCCGTCCATCGCAGCCCGGTCAAAGGGCGGCTGATCAACAAGTGACAGAAGATCCCGGGACAGGATGCGTCCAAAGCAGAGAGATAACGGAATCCTCTCCTCCTCCGCGATCTTCTCTGTCACGGAAAGCAGAAGGTCCTGTGCAGTTTCGAGTTCGATTTCTGTTCTCATGGACATAAAAAAACTGCCTGCAGGGAAACGTGCAGACAGCAAAAGGGCATTCTTTCTCCCCGGGACAAATCTCCATGCCCTTTTCTGTCAGAGGGCATGGTATCCGGGATGAGATCCCTGCTGTTTCCTTCTCAAATACGGAAAGTCGTTCTCTTTCGGGAGCGGCTCTTGCACGCAAAACACACGTGACCGGCCGGGGAACCATGACAGGATATCCGGAAAGGATTTCCTGCCTGCAGGCTCCGGGGCTTGGAAACGATACGGTTTTCAGTTGGGTGAACAGTCGATCACGGACGGACGAGGCGGTCTGCCTGAGTCATTCTCCGCGCGATCTCATACATGTTGGTGACGGAGCCGACCGCAAGCTTCTCCTTCAGATGCTGGAAGTCGAGGCAGGTTCCGCAGGTCAGGATCTCGACGCCCTGTGCCTCGAGGCTCTTCAGGTCATCGAGCACCGGCGATCCCTCGCAGGTAAGCTTTGCGCCGCCGTTGTAGAAGAGCATCGTCGTTGGAAGAGTATCGAGCTGCGTCAGGGAATAGATGAACGACTTCATCAGGATGTGCCCGAGCTCCTCCTCGCCGATGCCGACGGTATCGGATGCCACCTGAATCACCGTGCTCTTTGCCCGCTGATCCGGTGCACAGGCGTCTTCCGAGGGCTCTGCGGATTCCTTCGTCTTCTTCAGGGCATCCTCCGAGACCTCCATCGTGACCGCAAACTTCCCTTCCGCAACCTTCTTCGAGGAGACCCTGTACCCCATCTCATTTGCCATCTTGGTGAGGTTCTGGACCGCGATCTCGTTGTCGACAATTGTCTCCACCGTATCGGCGGAAGGAAGACCAAGAATCGCCTTCCTTGTCTTCACCACCGGAATCGGGCACTGCTCTCCCATGCAGTCAATCGTTACCATTTTGATATTCTCCTTTCATCAGCAGGCGATGCTTTGAATCTCCTCGATCGCCGTATCGACCTCTTCTTTCGTATTGTAGTGGGAAAAGGAAAACCGCACGGCGCCGCTCTTCGCAGTGCCAAGGGCCTCATGCATGAGCGGCGCACAGTGCGCTCCGGCCCTCACCGCGATGTGCCTCTCTGTCCAGAGAAGATCCGCGACATCGGAGGAATTCATGTCCCCGATGTTCAGCGCAATCGTCGGCACCCTTTGTCCTGTCCAGTCCCCCTCCGGGAAGGATCCGTATACTTTGACGTTCGGGATCCTGACCACACCCTCATAGAAGTATCTCGAGAGCCCAAGAGCCTTCTCATAGACCGCATCGGTCCCGACTTTTTCCAGGTAGGTAAGTCCCCCGGAGAGCCCCGCGATTCCGTGGCCGTTCTGCGTCCCGGCCTCGAGCCTTGTCGGCATCTGCTGTGGCTGTTCCTTTGAGAAGCTCTGCACGCCGGTCCCGCCGGTCATGAGGGGGCGGATCTCCACGCCCTCCCGGACAACGAGTCCCCCGGTTCCCTGGGGCCCCAGAAGTCCCTTGTGACCGGAAAAGGTCAGGACGTCGATTCCCTGCGCCCTGAGATCAATCGGCAGAAGGCCTGCGGTCTGCGCCGCATCGAGTACAAGGAGCAGATGGTGTTTCCCCGCACACTCTGCCGCAGCAGTAAGCGGCATCACGTTTCCCGTAAGGTTTGACGCATGCGTCATCACAATGAGCTTCGTGTTCCATTGTACCGCATATTCAAACAATTCGGGATCTACCGTTCCATCCGGGTCTGCAGGAAGAATCGTAAGTTCCACTCCTGCCTTTTCAAGGCGGTAGAGGGGCCGAAGCACCGAGTTGTGCTCGCAGGCAGTCGTGATCACATGGTCTCCCGGGGAGAGAAGCCCGAAGAGCGCGGTGTTCAGCGCCTGCGTATCGTTCTGGCTAAACGCGATGTCCGAAGGACTCTCCGCGTGGAACAGGTCACGAAGCTGCTGCCTCGTGTGAAAGATCACCCGGTCCGAGGTGAGGGCTCCCGCATGGGCGCCCCTCGATGCATTGCCAATCGTCCGGATGGCAGAGACCAACGCCTCTTCCACCTCCTTTGGCTTCGGGAAGCTCGTCGCCGCATTGTCGAAGTAGATCACAGGACCTCCTCCAGGAATACGGACATCTCTCCCCCGCAGATCATCCCGTCCCGGTCCGCCTCGGAATCGGTGAGCGTAAGATTCACCAGAGCCGGCTCAGACTCTTTCCCTGCAAGGATCTCCTTTGCCTTTTCAAGGATTCTTGCCTCCGCAAGTCCCCCGCCGATCGTTCCCGCAAAGGTGCCGTCCGAAAAGACCAGCATCTTGCTTCCCGCAGAGCGGGGAGCCGCGCCGTTCTTCTTGACGATGGTGCAGAGAATCTTCCTTCCGCTTTTTTGCAGTGCCTGTCGGATCTCCTCCGGGAAGGCATCATTCCGGCTCTTTTCGTTCTTGATGGAGATGATCTCGGCCAGGACCGAGACTGCGATCTCCTCCGGCGTCTCCGCCCTGATCGGAAGGCCGATCGGAGCATGAAGGGAAGAAACCACGTTCTCCGGAACGCCCGCTGCAAGAAGCCGCTCCTTCACCACGGCAATCCTTCGCCCCGAGCCCATCATGCCGACATAGGCAAAGGGCTTTTTCGAGATGATCTTCATGCAGTCGATATCCCACTGATGGGCCCGTGTCATGATGACAAAGTAGGTATCGAGCCCTCCCGGGGCCTGTTCGAGTCCCTTGGTAAAGTCCGCGCAGATCACCGCATCGGCGCCTGCTGTCTTTGCCTCTTCCGCAAAGGAGGGCCTGTCCTCGATGATCGTGACACAAAGCCCCACCATCTTTGCCATGCGGCAAAGCGCCAGGGCCACATGCCCCGCGCCGCAGATGACGAGGTGCTTGGCACCTCCCAGGGCTTCGCAGAACACGAATGTCCCGTCCACGTCCCGGATCCCCGTAAAGTCCGCATCGGTAAGAAGACCGGCATGCTGCTCGAGAAACCCATGAGGCTCAGAGTCCCAGGAAAGGGCGCCGTCCGCGGCAATCCCCTTCTCCCCGGCATGCTCTCCCTCAAGGACCGTGAACGACTCCCCGCGGTGTCCCGGTTCCGGATTCAGTGCACGGGTAAGATACTCTTTCGAGATCATTGGATGTCCTCCGGCTGGATCACTACCGGCTGCTCTTTTGTCTCTTCCGGCACCGGCAGGCCGTTTCTCGTGTACATGACCTTCCTGACCGCGCGGAGGATGTTGTCATACCCCGTGCAGCGGCAAAGGTGCCCCGACAGGAGCTTTCGAAGCTCCTGGTCGGTGTAGATCCGTCCCTTCTCAAGGATCGACTCCGCCTCGATGAGAAACCCCGGTGTGCAGAACCCGCACTGGATCGCAGTCTCATCGACAAAGGCCTGCTGCAGATCCGAGAGGCTGCCGTCCGGTTTGGTCAGTCCCTCGACCGTTGTGATGTGCTTTCCGTCGGCCCAGATCGCAAGATAGATGCAGGAGTTGAAGCACTCCCCGTCGATCATCACGGCGCAGGCGCCGCACTCTCCGACCTCGCACCCGATCTTAACGCTCGTCAGGGAATACTCTCCCCGGAGCATGTCCGCAAGGGAAGCTCTCACGTCCACCATGGCTGTCCGCTCCCTGCCGTTGATCGTGCAGGTGACGAGTCTGTACTGACGATCACTCATCTTGCCACCTCCTTCGGGTCAAGCCCCGCTTCCGGAAACATCGTGATGTCGAGGAAATCCTTTGCCGGCACGTCGCTCTCCGGCATCCCGGAAATCACTCCTCCGGAGCGCTTCACCGCCATCACGAGGGCATCCTCTGCCATCTGCCGGCACAGGTGCTCCCTCAGGTTCTTCGGCGCACGCCAGCTGTCTCTCGGGTGCACATCGGACAGGACCGACTCCCCGATCGCCTTTACCGTATCACAGGTAAGCTCTGCGGTCCGGAAGGCCTCTTCCGTCTTCTTTGCCCGCATCGGGACCGGCCCTGCAACGCCGTAGGCGATGCGAAGGTCGGTGAGTGCCGTCTTCTCGTCATTTAACGCGACGTTGACGGAGCAGCCGATCGTTGCGATCTCCATCGCGCTCCGCATCCCGAACTTGATGTAGTACCCCTCATGTCCCTCATAGGACTCCTTCGGAATTCGGAGACTTGTCTGGATCTCGCCCTCCCGCACGTCCGTCTTTCCGGGTCCCAGGTAAAAGTCGGCAAGAGGAAGGAGCCGCTTCCCTTCAGGCCCGGTGAGCTCCACGACCGCATCATAGGAAAGGAGCGTCGATGCCGAGTCCGCGCTCGTCACGCCGTTGCAGGTGTTGCCGCCGATCGTTCCGATTGCCCTAATCTGCGGCCCGCCGACCTTGTCGACGGCTTCCCCGAGGACCCTGAGGTTCTTCTCGATGATCGGGTCCTGTGTGATATGCGAGAACGACGTCAGGGATCCGATGACGATGGTGCCGTCCTCTTCCATGTGGATGCCCCGAAGAGCATCGATCCCGTAGATCGAGATCACGTCGCATCCCGCAAGCTTGCCGCTCCGGATCTTGATGAGAACGTCGGATCCGCCGGCAAGAATCACCGCATCAGGGTGGGCAAGGCGGAGAGATACCGCCTCCTCCACGGTCTTTGCTTCATACAGGTGCTCAATGTCATACATGCTGTGCCTCCTTGTTCTCGTCCGGCAGCTCTTCGATAAGGCCCGCATCCTTGAAAGCCGGATAGAGCTGGTGCGGGCGCATCGGCAGGGCGTTCAGGGCAACACCCGTTGCGTTCAGAATCGCGTTGCGGATCGCCGGTGCCACCGGGATCACCGGCGGCTCACCGAGCGACTTTGTCCCGAAGGCGCTCGTCGGCTCCGGATTCTCCACGAAATGCACCTCTAGGTGCGGGTGATCCATCACCGTCGAGAGCTTGTAGTCGAGAAGGTTCCCGTTGAGGAGCCGCCCGGTCTTCGGGTCATAGAGCATGCACTCCGAGAGCGCATACCCGATGCCCATGCTCATGCCTCCCTGTACCTGTGCCCTTGCAAGGGCCGGGTTGATGATCTTTCCGGCATCGTGAACGTTGACGATCTTTTCGACCTTCACACGGCACAGCTTCGTATCCACCTCGACCTGTGCAAAGCAGCAGCCGAAGCTGTAGGCGTTCGTCTTGATCTGCGTCGACTTCTCGGCGGTCAGATGCTCGTTGTGTTCCCGGTCGTACAGACGGGTCAGTGCAAATTCGCCAAGACTCATGAGAACCCTGTTGTCGGTCGTGCGGACGATGTTGCCGTCCCGGATATCCATGAGATACGGCTGCATCCTCGTGTACTCGAAGGCGCTCTCCAGGATCTTTCTCTTGAACTCCTCGGCGCAGCCCCGGATCGCCATGCCGACGACATAGGTCTGACGGCTTGCATAGGCGCCGGTGCCATACGGCGTGACATCGGTGTCCTGGCAGGAGATCACGTGGACCTTCGAGAGCGGAACGCCCACGGCGTCCGCCGTCATCTGCGCGATCGCCGTATCCGCGCCCTGCCCGATCTCCGTCTCACCGACCTGGACCTGGAGCGAGCCGTCCTGGTTCAGCACAATGCGGCAACCCGAGGTCTCCAGTGCGATCGGCCAGACGGCGGTGTTGTACCAGAACACCGCACAGCCGACACCCTTCCGGTAGCGCCCGGTCTGGTTCTCATAGAGCCGGTGTTTGTTCTCGTAGTCCATCGCCTTTTCGCCGACGGTCAGGACCTCGTTGAACGTATCCGAATAGAGCTCGTTCTTTGAAAAACCGTCGACAAAGCCCACCGGCATCAGGGTCTTCCTGCGGTAGGCGAGGGAGTCGAGTCCCAGTTTCCTTGCGATGTCCTCCGTGTGGGACTCCAGCGCAAAGATCACCTGCGGCATGCCGTAGCCCCGCATCGCGCCGCCCGGCTGCCGGTTCGTGTAGACCGTATAGGAATCGCAGGCAACGTTCGGGCAGGGATAGAGCTGCGGGATGGAGTTCATGCCCTTCGCATTGACGCCGTGGCCGTGGGATGTGTACGCGCCCTGGTTCGAGAAGCACTCGGCCTTCCGAGCCACCAGCGTCCCGTCCGGTTTCACCCAGGAGATCAGGTGATAGCGGATCGCGTGGCGAACACGGCAGTTCTCGAAGGTCTCCTCGCGGGTGCAGGCAAGTCTTACGCACCTTCCGCCCACCTGCATGGAAAGCCAGGCGCAGAGCGGCTCATAGAGCGCGTCCTGCTTGTCCCCGAAGCCTCCTCCGATGTAGGGCTTGATGATCCGCACCATGCCCCAGTCGATTCCGAGGGCCTGTGCGACAATGCGGCGCACGATGTGCGGGATCTGGGTCGAGGCACAGACCGTGATCCTTCCGTTCTCCATGTAGGCAAAACAGGAGGCGTTCTCGATGTGACAGTGCTGCACCGTCGGCGTATCATACCATCCCTCGACTTTGATGAGACCCGGCTCCTTGATCGCACTCTCCACGTCCCCGTGATAGTTGGTCGTGTGGGCGAGGATGTTGTGGGGATACTTCTTATGTAAGAGCGGTGCCCCGTCCTTCATCGCCTCCTGCACGTCGAGAACAAACGGCAGGACGTCGTACTCCACCTGAATCAGCTTTAACGCGCGCTTTGCCGTGACCTCGTCCTCGGCAACCACCGCGGCAACATCATCCCCGTAGTAGCGCACATGGCGTGTCAAAAGATGCCGGTCACACACATCCTGGTGCTCCACCTCGGTGGACCAGGGATGTCCTGCTGTCGGGAAGGGCTGCTCTGGCACATCAAAGCAGGTGTAGACCCCGACAACGCCGGGCAGCGCCTTTGCCTTGCTGGTATCGATGCTCTTGACGTAGGCATGGGCCACGTTTGCATGCAGGACCTTGGCAACAAGGGCATGCGGATCGCACAGGTCATCGACATACTTCGTGCGGCCCGCCGCCTTGTCGTAGGCGTCGACTCTGGGAACGCTTTCCCCGATCACACTCATGACAATACCCTCCTTCAGAAGATACGCCTTGCGGCGACGTATTTTGCGAGAATCTGCTGCTGTTCCGGCAGGTATACGAACTGCTCCAGGCGATTGATGAGCGGCTCCTGCCGGTACAGACCGCTCTTTTCGGACAGGACCAGCGCATCAAAGGCAAAGCCCTCCTCGAAGGCGCCGACGTCCCCGAAGAACGATCCGCCGCCCCGGGTCGCAAGATAGAACCCCTCCGCAAAGGTCAGCGGACGCTCATCATGATCGATGAGGCGCCAGTAGAGCTTCGAGACCCCGATGGCATCGGTAATCGCCCGGAACAGCGAAAGGCTCGCACCCCCTGCAACGTCTGATCCAAGACCCACGTGCATCCCAAGATCCAGGTACTTCCGAATCGGCGCGATGCCGGATGCGATGTTCGTGTTCGACTGCGGGCAGTGGGCAAGATAGACACCGTTTTCGAGAATCATCTCGATCTCATTTTCCGGGCACCAGACCCCGTGGGCCATGATGGTTCTGCACGTGCCGCCAAAAAGCCCTGCCCTCTGATAGGTATCCCCGTAGCAGGAAGCCGTCGGGCACAGCTCCCTGACCCAGGCGATCTCCTCCGGATTCTCGGAGAGGTGGCTCTGCACCGGGATCCCCGTCTGCTTCTGCACCTGCCCGATGGACATCAGAAGATCGTCCGAGCAGGCAGGCGTAAAGCGGGGCGTCAGGATCGGGAACGTCCGCTGATAGTTCCGGCTCCGGACCAGGGAGAGAAAGGACAGGAGCGATGCCGCAGCCTCCGGAGCGGAATGCTCCGTATAGGTTTTGGATCCGTTCCGGTCCATCGAGACCTTGCCGACAAAGGTCACAAGTCCCGTCTTTTCCAGAAGATCCATGAGGATGATGCTGGCCTGCGGGTGGATCGTCGCAAAGATCGCAGCCCGGCAGGTGGGAGACATTTTGAGGTCCTCCGCAAAGCGGGCATACTGAAGCCTTGCATAGGCCTCGTCCTGATAGCGCTCCTCTTCCGGAAACGTATAGGTATTCAGCCAGTCAAGGAGCGTCAGGTCCATGCCGGTTCCCCGGTAGCTGTACTGCGGCGCATGAAGGTGCAGATCCGTAAGACCCGGAATGATCATCGCGTCCCCGTAGTCGGTCAGAGAGAGCGTTCGGTACTCCTTCGGAAGGGTCTCATAGACGCCCTTCACCTTGCCGCCGCTGCAGACAAGGAAGCCGTGCTCCGTGACGGAGAGCTCCTGTGGTGTTTTGCTGTAGATGATATTTCCCCGAAGGACGAAGTTTCGCTGTCCTTCCTTTGTCTGATCCTTCAATGTAAGATTCCTCTTTGATCATGGGCCATGTTGCAAAAAAAGCCGACGACAGTCATCTTCCTCGATGAATGTAGTCAGCTCTTACGGTGGCCGGTAGAAACGCCGGGCCCATTTTGCCCGGACTATACACTCCAGATATGCTTTTTGTCTGTAAACAGTATACGACGCCGGGCGGAAAATGTACAACACCGGTGCAGGCCGAAATCGATGCAAAAATCAGCAACTGTCACACAGAAAAGCCGCTCCCCTTCGGGAACGGCCCAATCTTACCTATATCAAAAGATCAAAAGCCAAAGGAACCTGTCCTCCTCGCACTTTCCTCACCTGTTTTCAGCTTCCAGCCACCTGTAGCAGAGCGCTGCCACGGCGCCTCCAAGAAGCGGGGCGACAATGAAGACCCACAGGCAGGAAAGCGGTGCCGCATTGCCATTGATCGCGGAGACAATCGCAGGTCCGATGGAACGTGCGGGGTTGACCGAGGTCCCGGTAAGACCGATTCCCAGGATGTGGACAAAGGTCAGCGTAAGGCCGATGACAAGTCCTCCGAAGGACCCGTGCCCTGCCTTCTTCGAGGTCACACCGATGACCGTCAGGACAAAGACAAACGTCAGAATGAACTCCACCAGGAACCCTGCCGCTGCAGAGCCGCCTACGCCCGCAAGTCCGTTCGATCCGAAGGCGCCGGTCTGATCCGTGACATGGCCAAGTCCGAAGATGCCCATCAGAAGAAAGCTTCCAAAGAGTGCACCAAGCACCTGGGAGATGACATAGCCCACGAAGTCCTTTACGGACATGCCGCCGCTGATCAGAACACCCAGAGAAACCGCCGGATTGACATGGCAGCCGGAGATGTTGCCAATGCAGTACGCCTCCGCGACGATGGAAAGACCGAACGCAAGGGCGGTCAGAAGGTACCCGGTCCCTTTCGATGCATCACACCCGACCAGCATGGCTGTTCCGCACCCGAAGGTGACAAGAACAGCTGTTCCGATGAATTCCGCAACATACTTTTTCATGTTCTCCTCCTTTGGTATTTCCCGGATGGAAATACCGCAACTCGAATTTCATTTCTCCTTAAATCCACCCAAAACCGGTAACAGCAGGCCTGAGAATTGGGATCCCGGCTTTAAAAGCCATAGAATACAACATACTTTAGAAATATAATTCACGATCTGATGATTGCCGAACGGTAATTCCAGAATGATTGATTTTATATCTCAAAAGTACTGCTGTTGTTGTTTTCGATAAAATCATACCATTGTGATTACCGATTTACAAGAAATTTGGCTTCTCATGTAGGCTCGAATCATAGATCATAACCCCGCTGCCGATTTTGGGTAACGGATCGTAAATACATCCTCGAAAAGGCTATGTGCACAACATAGTCTTTTATTTTTTGTCAAAAACAGAGAAAATGCAT